>Ga0247733_1000046_pt1 | contig 201171 bp, 201 predicted proteins | sample UWRJL043104R2_FD_180932 | JGI IMG/M metagenome (GOLD analysis project Ga0247733, IMG submission 180932) | Plant litter microbial communities from Arlington Agricultural Research Station in Wisconsin, United States - UWRJ-L043-104R-2 | ecosystem: Environmental > Terrestrial > Plant litter >... | reverse complement strand
CCCCACAACCTCCCCCAGCCCCTCCAAACCTCCTAGACGACCCCCTTGAAGTAACGCTTCCTTCCCAAAGAGGCCCTCAACAAACCCTCCCCGTTCCACCTGTCCCACCGAACCCGGAAAAAGACGCTCTTCTCCACGCCCTCTCCACGGCCCTGACGGGCCAAATCCGCCAAACCGTCTCTCAGAACAACGCCGCCATCCCACCCCTCCGCGCTCAGCAAGCTGCCCTCCAACAAGCATACACCCGCCTCCAATCCGAACTCGACCAGCTGCAACAACTCGATGGCGCGCTAGCAAGCAACGAGCACATACTCAGAGATGCCATGATGGAGGCTGATCGTGTCATGGAAGATGCGAGGAGGAGGAAGGCGCCAGATGTAGATGATGTGCTTGTTGCACCTACGGTTGTGGGCGGGCAGTTGTATACTGTTGCGGCAGAGGAGAAGGGAATTGCGGAGGCGTTGTTTGTGTTGGGTAGGGCATTGGATCGGGGGAGGTTGGGGGCGGATGTTTTTGTCAAGGTAAGCCTTTCTAAAAGGAAGTGAGAGAATGCAGTGACTAATGTGTGCTTAGCAAACGAGGAGTTTGGCGAGGGAACAGTTTTTGAAGAAGGCACTTCTCAAGAAGATTGCGAGGGGGATGGGATTGGATGAATATGGGATGCGTTAGGGTGGTGTCTCGATGCATTTCTTAGCGACGCATATCATGATTTTTCAGGAGACGTTCTTGGTTGGAAATAGTGCAGCAGGACACCTTGTCTTTGTACATACTCAATGCAAACTATTCACCACCTTGCTTCTTCCTTCACGGGCTTGACGGCTCCCTCTGTGATTCATTCGTTTTGTACACAGGTAACAGACACAAATCTGGAGAGCCAGAGAGGATTGTAAATGTTCATCCAGCCAGATTACTTGTTCCAATGCTGATCTATATCAAGCTTGTCGGAGCGGATTAAGCTGTTGTGGACGCCGGTCCAATAGCGTACCTCCCGCCTCCTTACCTACGTTCCCCAATATATACAAGTGTAGGTGCCGTACATACAAGGCGCATCCAGATGATATAAATAGCAAGACCAGCATTGGAAATAGCACCCCCTTCGAACAATGGTCTATCATATCAATCCTCGGACTCACCAACGCCGCATGCTCTTCCAAATGCTCGAGTAGTAAACGCCCCAACGATGCCGCTCAACCCAATATGCACATCATTGCTGGCTCAACATATGCTTGAACTTCTCAATCTGCGGCGTATTAGCAAAATGCACCTCATATATCGAAGCTCTCATCACCCTCGAAAAGATACCGTAAGGAAAACGAGAAAAAAGGAATGGGAAAGAACATACCTTCGTACTCAAATATTTCTCCACCTCCTCACTCTTGATCCCCTCCTTTCCCCCCGTCTTCCACGCAATGGGCACCATAGCCACCCTCTCCCGGACCACGACCTCCCTCCCCGGGCCCTCCACCGCCCTCACCTTGTCAGGATTATTAGTCAGTAACCGAATGCCGTCCTCGCCTCCGAGCCCCAAATCCATCAACATGGCCGTCGCAAGCCCATAACTCCTCGCATCAGCCGGATGCCGCAGCATCAAATTCGCTTCGTACGTATCGTTGCCCAAATCTTGCAGGTTGTACGCTTTGAGCTTCTCGCCGAGGCCGATGCCGCGGCCTTCCTGGCGCAGGTAGATGATTGCGCCGCCGCCGGGGGAGAGATTGGGGTGCGACATGAGACGGGCGGCTTCGTCGAGTTGCTCGCCGCAGTCGCAGCGCGCGGACCAGACGGTTTCGCCCGTGTAGCATTCGCTGTGGATGCGGACGAGGGGCAGTTCGGTGTTGGAGGTTGAGGGCTGCACGTCGCTGGCTTCGGAGGAAGTGGGCGAGGACGCGGCGGAGGGCGGCGAGAGCAGACCATTCGCGTGGTCTATGATCGGGGCGTCTCGTTTCGGGGACGCCTTGGGCGACTTGGGGACTACTCCCGCCGCCTTCTTGATCTGGTCGACACGCGAGTGGGTCCGCCCTGGGTACAGGCGGCCTACGTATGCGCCCCTCGTCATGCGATCGAGTTCCGTTTCGCCAGGACGCACTTTATCCAGACTTCTGCTTCTGATCTCGTTGCCGAAGACAATGGCGAGATGCTCCTTGGTGTCGACGCTGTTGCGGTATACATGGAGCCACATCTCGTGGCCTGTCGTGGTAGGTATTCGTGCGCGGACTTCGCAATCGACTTCTGGCAGTTTCTCTAGGAGGTATGGCGCGGGAGTGTCTGCGGAAACCGAGGTATCGACGGCGATGGAGCGGGGCGGTCGTGGGTGCGAGGGCGTCGCGACGCCGGGGGTAGCCGGAGGCGTGAAAGCTGGTGATAATAACGAGGGCGGCGGGTTTGCGTGGTTCGCTCGAGCTGTGCTGTTCTGCACTCCTCCCTCTTGTTCTCTTGCTCCTTCATGATGCTCGTCCGAAGACGAAAGCGCGAAATCCAGCCGGCTCTCTTTCTCGATCTGCGGTGAGTAGAGAGGCGGGAAGGCCGGCGAAGCGTGCGCTGGTAGGTTCGACATGGTTGAAACGCTAGCAATGGGAAACTGGAACTCAGGAAAGAGAGGAAAAGACGTCGTGAAGGTGTAGGTTGTTCGGCGCACAAGTGATGAAATGCGGCGACATCACCGAGGCTTTCGTTTCCCATAGAGTCGCGGGGAAATCGGTCGCCCAAGGGTGCGGAACCGTGATCGGCCGATACTCGGGGGCTAAGTCAACAGCGCGTCAAGGGATCCGTAATCAATTCAAAGCAGCGGAAGCTTCTCCAAAGCGTCGAGATGAAATGACGTTTATCGTTGCTATTTACATTTTTTGAAAAAGCCCTTTTGTAGAACATGATGAGTTCTCAGTCGGCCAGGACCGAATCCTCCAAGTCCAAAAAAATAGCTACATCTCGCAGTGCTCCTTGCTCATCATATAGACTTGGTTCAATCTCTCGTGCTTCGTCCGTCCGTCGTACACTTAGGCGTTCATCACCTTCAACTATGTACAGTTAATCCACTCGTCGCACCCTGCCCCAAACCTCATCTGCGTTCTTCTTCCCCTTTGTCTCGGGCACATACCAGCCAATGAAGACGAAGAAAAAGGCCGATAGTGCCGCAAAAATAAAGTACACATTTCCATGAAGCTTCTCACTAGCCAACGGAAAGAACTGCGCAACAGCGAAAGTAGCAATCCAATTGGCAGCAAGAGCAATACTTTGCGTCGCGCCCACTGCCTCTGGGCCGACAAGCTCCGCAGACAGAATGAAAGGCACCGGGCCGAGTCCTAGTGCAAAACTGGAAACGAAGAGCAGGACGGCGATGGCGGAGAGGATGGGTATTTGTCTGATGATACCGATGGCTAGAAGCAGCGAGCTGGTGCCCATGCCGGCGAGGGACTGGAGAAGGCACGTCTTTCGGCCGAGCTTGTCGACCAGGGGAGCACAACCTGCAGTGACGATGATGTTGATGGCGGAGACGGCGAGATTGAGAAGGGCGGAATTGGATTCAAGCAGGCCCGCGAGTAGCGAAACACCGTACATGACGATGCTGTTGATGCCTGGAGGATGGTCAGTCTCATTCCGATAAGAGTATGTGGAACAATGCCTACCGCTGAGTTGCTGGGCAAGCATGACCATGATGACTGCAATCGCGGCCGTTCTGTAATCTGGGTGACGGAAGATTTGGACAATGGTGAGAGCATCCTCTTTTGCCTTTCCAGGCGTCGAGAGCTCGCCATCGCTGTCCGTCAAGAGCGTTTGCTCTTCGTCTGGACACGAATTAGCGCATAGTCAATGCATATGACGGCAAAACCTACCAGAAACATCATCCACGCCCTGACTGCCCCAGCTGTTTATCTCCTCGTCGAGATCAAAGTTATCTCCTCGTAGCTTACGCAGGATCCTCTTCGCCTGAGCCGTGTGGCCTTGCTCGGCCAGGTACTTGGGGCTCTCCGCCGACAGAAGAAGACCCAGGCTCTGGGCAACGCCAATGACACCACCGGCAGCCAGGATGATCCTCCAGTACTGGTCGTGGCTCAAGAAGTAGCCCAGCAGCTGGGCCACCAGGATGCCGACATTGCACATGATCTGCGTGAATGCACCAAAGAAGCCCCTCTCGGCAGGCGGCGCAATCTCTGAGATGTATATAGGGACCACGACGACGGAAGCTCCAGCTCCAATGCCCGACAGCAACCTTCCAAAGGCCATGACTCCGATGTTGGGCGACAGGGCTTCAAAGACGGGTCCGATAATGAAGAAGATGGACGTCAGCTGCATCGTCATGCGTCGTCCGTACTTGCCAGCTGACGGCCCTGCCGACAGGGCCCCGAGCAGACCACCCAGTGTGTACATTGAACCCACGACGCCCCATTCGGTGGAGCTCATCTTGATGCATTGCGGGAGGGTGGCAGAGGCGGCGACGATGGAGTTCTTCTTGCAACGGATGACATCTTCGGGAGCGTTCAGCTCGCCCTGGTATGGTCAGTGTCTGTAGCGGCAGAGAGGCGTGGCACGCTCACCAAGTGGAAGCCGAACAGCAGCGGGCCGAGGGTGGCGACGAAGAGGATGTAGAGGAAGTAGGGCGTCAGGTCGCGGAGCCACGTTCGGGGGTCCATGGTGTGCGGGGTGCGGAAGCTGGGCCGCTTGTGGTGGTGTGGACTTGGGACGGCGTTGTACTGCGCTTGCGTGTTAGCCATGCTCGTGCTACAGCTACAGTGCCAGTCACTGGTGTCGTTGTGATCATGACACTGCACGTAGACGGTAAGGAGTTTATCACCTTTCCGAGAGTCTCAAGGCCGGTCACAGGCACAAAACAAGTTGCTCCGCGTCGTCATGAGGGGGCGAGAAGACGGCGAGCTCCAGCAGTGGCGGGTCACGGATGGGAGATGTGTCGGAGGGGGCCGTGTGGGGGACTGGAGAAGGCCGCGATACGATGGTTGGCTGTCCCGCGCGACAAGAGATGAGGCTCTGCGGGGAGGGCACCAGCATCAACAGCAGCCTGAAACAGATGGACTATTCACGACTCCAACGTTTAAGCACACGTCCAATAACCCACCCGCCTGCGTGCCAGAGCCGCAGTGAGCCAGCCAGCATCTGAACCACGGCCCGTCCTACAGCGACGTCGCATTTGCACTCGTTCGCCGGGTGCGCGCTGGCCCGCGGCCTGTATGCGCCGTCTGCCGACCGAGGAGACGCATAGACGAGCAGCAGACGATGCCAGACGATGAATCATCCCTCGACAAATCCCCCGTCGGCGGGCGGCCCACCTTCAGCGTCTGCTTCCGCCCGAGCCGCCCTCCGCAACAGTGTCGTGGCAGCCTTCAACGGTCCGTCTTTCCTGCACTTATCGACCCTCTCCACTGCGCTCGGCGGCACTATTTTCCTTTGCCGCCGCCGCCGCCGTCCGCCGTCCGCCGGCATCGCTCTGTCTGTCTCGCGCTTCGTGTGTGCTTTGTTGCGGCTTCCTGTTCGTCTGATGGTCATGGCTGGCTCCTCCGCCTCCGCCTGATCCACATGCCTCCCGCCCGTCGCTCACCCTTCCGCTGTCACCCAGGGCACCGTGATCCTAGCTCAACACTTTTGTCCTTTGGCCGCATCTGCATTACTGTCCATGATCTTTTTGTCTCTTCATGATACTTGATACTTGATACGTAATACTGATTCCTCATTCGGCTAGATCCCGCGGATTCCTCGCAGGCCATGTTCACCGGGTACAATACCAAGAAGCGAGTCAACGATCGCTACAAGATTGTGGGCTTCATCAGCAGCGGAACCTATGGCCGCGTCTACAAAGCAGAGGGCAAAAATGGCCGCACGGGAGAGTTCGCCATCAAAAAGTACGTATATGTGTTGCGTCTTCCATCTTGCCGCACGTGCTGACCGGCTAGGTTCAAGCCGGACAAGGAGGGCGAGCTCCAGTATTCGGGCATTTCGCAGTCAGCCGTACGGGAGATGGCTCTCTGCACCGAGCTTGCACACCCCAACGTCGTGCACACGGTTGAGATCATCCTGGAAGAAAAGTGCATCTTCATAGTCTTCGAGTATGCCGAACACGACCTGCTCCAGATCATCCACCACCACAACCAGCCGCACCGCCAGGCCATACCCGCCAAGACCATCAAATCCATTCTCCACCAACTTCTAGTCGGCCTCAAATACCTCCACCGGAATTGGGTCATGCACCGCGATCTCAAGCCCGCCAACATCATGGTCACCAGCTCCGGCAAGGTCAAGATCGGTGATCTGGGTCTCGCTCGGCTATTTTACAAACCACTCCAATCCCTCTTCTCCGGCGATAAGGTCGTCGTCACGATTTGGTACCGAGCACCAGAGCTACTGCTCGGCAGTCGCCACTACACGCCCGCCATCGACTTGTGGGCCGTGGGGTGCATCTTTGCCGAGCTGCTGTCATTACGCCCGATATTCAAGGGCGAAGAAGCCAAGATGGACAGCAAGAAAACAGTGCCCTTCCAGCGGAACCAGATGCAGAAGATTGTTGAGATCATGGGCATGCCAAACAAGGACCGTTGGCCACTCCTTACCGCGATGCCCGAGTTCCCTCAGCTGTCGTCAATGGCCGCCGGAAACGCGCGATTCCATCGACCTCAAGGGCTGGAAAACTGGTATCAGTCGTGCTTGAAGAACAACCAGTATCCGCACGGCCCCGGACCCGATACACCAGGATCCGAGGGCTTCTCACTGCTCCAGCAGCTTCTTGAATATGACCCACAAAAACGGTTGACCGCCGAGACCGCACTGCAGCATCCGTACTTCACCGCGCACGGGAAGCCCTCGGAGAACTGCTTCGAAGACTCCAAGATCAAATACCCAGTGCGGCGAGTGAGCCAGGAGGACAACGACATTCGCACATCGAGTCTGCCCGGCACTAAGCGCAGTGGGCTGCCGGATGACTCGATCGTCGGTCGACCAGCAAAGCGTCTGAAGGAAGGATAGAGTTCTCCTCAGCAAAGTCGTGTTTCTCAAGATGAACAAGACAAGTTTACCCGGAGGTACGAAGCACTCGCACAAACGCCACCTATGTCGCTGCCCGGTCCATGAGACGAATGGCTCCTGCAAGACGGATGCGCACTGTAGAGAATCTGGCTCGCACCTGCGACCGGTGCACTTGTTCCGAGTCTCCGCAACGCGCGCGTCAGCTGACGTTCTACATGCCCCATGGTCGTTGTCGCACTCCGCACGTCGGCTCGAAACTCGATGATCAGCTGTAGCGTATGTGCGACCGGGCGGGGTCGAGGAAACCTTTGACAATCATTCAACATGCGGGGACCACGGCCGTGCCACAGTCCGTCGGCACGGGTAGCGCGGGAAGCTGCAGCGGAGATATCAGATCTGCGTGAGAGAACGGAAGACGCCGGACATTTTGGGTGTTATGCTCTCGCATGAACTGCTATACTACACAGTCCAACGAAGCATTCAGAGTTGTCACGTGCCCGACTCGTGGCTTTGGCTTGCTTCTATTGCAATCATATCGTGAAAAAGGAATTATTGCACGAAGCACGTAGGAGTGCTAAGAGTCTAGGATCAGTCAACGGTGCTATCTAGCCAAAGGAGCATGTTGTAGCTCTGTGTGGCTGTCTACTTGGCCGCGTGTGTACACAACGCTTCGACCCGAGTCAACATGTCACAAAGTGTGACGGAAACTCCAACGTCACAGCTGTCACAATGATGAGCTTTAGCACCCTGTTCCCTCAAAAGCCCCGCAATGCTCCCTCTTAGCCATGAATACGAAAGTTCGAAACAGGCAATATCCTATTCAACAGCACGCTTGCTACTTCTTCTCTGTGTGTTGGAAGTGCTCTTTCCGCATCAGCCTAACCTTGATGCCATATCCCCACAAATCACATGTTTCCGAGATTGTATCCTCCATCGTCACAAGCCACCCCGCACGAGCTCCCGCGACGTTTCCAAGGATAATACGGCCGCTATAGAAGGTTTGTACATGGACTCATGGTTCTGGGATCTTTCAATAGGCCCGGTTCCGCGTTGGGCACCACATACATCTAGGCCGTGTGTGTGTCTGTGTCGGCAGCTATGACCATTCACAGAAATTGGGCTTACCGTCATGACAGCTAACCAGCAAGAGCAGCTTCAAGATTCAGTTGAAAAGTATGTAGGTGAGTGAGTCGGCCAATACTACACAATGTCGCTCTACCATTACCCAAAGTCACAACGCTCAAGCGGGCATCCCTTCCGACGCCTACCCCTCTAGTCTCTTTCTCTATCTTACACCACCTGCCGTCACCGCGACTGTCATATCAGCTGCCACGCTGCTCAGCAAGGCGGGGCCCCAGGATGAGCAGGTAGGCGCGTCCCGGCCGCACCACGCCATCTCCGGTTGCCCTGTGCAATGTCGTCCGTTTGATTTGAGCAACCCACTTACTTATACCGCCTTCTCCTCTGCTCACAACACCCTCGACCTAGCTTGCTTGTCCTTTCTGGCGTCTCTTCATCCGCTCTTTTGACCTACCTACGTTGCCACTCCTTTGACCTTCACTTCGCCTTTTGGTGCACGACATCGCCGCTCAATCATCCACAGTTTCCTAAACAGACACATTCTCATCTCACAGTAACGCAACCGCTCGACTCCGCATCATATCCTCTGGCGGCTGCCCTTGTCCACCAACACCCATCCAGCCAACATGAAGCTCGCCATCCTCCTCACGCTGGTAGCCGCCCACGTCGCGGCCGCCGCTCCTTCCAATTCGCTCCAGGCCCGCGGCTCCCGCGAAGACCCCGAGCTCCCGCACATCGATGACGCCCAATTCATCGGCGTTGTAATGGACGCCCACTGGTACTGGCGCCGCATCCACTGCGCTCAAGACCTGCATTGGGATCCCGACCTCGCTCAGCAGGCCTTTGAGTCGGTCAATGCGTGTACGGAGAAGGTGCAGCATGTACGTTCCTCACTCCCGCCTGAGCATCTCACAAGTGGTGTCACATCGTGTGTGCTAACCTGTGTGTCTGGAAATAGGACCGCGGCGGCAGCAACCTCTCCGGCGTCGGCCCGTCCCCCGACAAACGCGATGTCTGGCTCGAATTCGCGCGTACCGCTATCCACGGTTGGCACGAAGAAGAGACCAAGTACCCCTACGGCAGCCCTGAGTACCAGGATGCGTTTGGTCACTTCACGCAGATGGTGTGGCGGGATAGCTCGCGGTTGGGGTGTGCGCTGAGCAAGTGCGATGACTTTACCAACAAGTTTCCGGGGAGGATCTACTGCTGTGAGTATCTTTTTCGGTTGTTGGTTGGTGTGGTATTGTCATAATGTGGGAGTTGCAGTGCTGATGATCGAGCTACCAGTCTACGAACACGCGGGCAACAATGTTGCGCCTGGTCAGTTCGAGGCGAACGTTTGGCCACCGGTTTGCGCGGATCCGAGTAGAGAGGAGGCGGCCGCGCACCATCGCTCTTAGACTTGCTCGGCAGCGTAGTCTTGTCTTGTCGTCCGGTTGCACGGGCCCTTGGTATCGGCCAGAAACAGTCTTCTGTTAACAAGTGGCATGATGCCCAGCACAAGTGCCATGAGAACACAGCGAATATGTCTTTCGACTTAAGTGTTTGCCTCTTCTTCTTATCCTATTCGGTTAATTCCTTCCCCTTCCCCTATGGAGTCATCACCTTCTCCGTCTTCAAACGAGTCCGGCCTGCTGGCATGCTGCTCAGTGGTGTAACTGGCTATACGCCGGCGATTGTCGGACTTGAGGCAACTCTTCGGCAGATTGAGCACTGTGCGGAGAGACTTGTTTAGGGTAGCATTGGTACTAGTAGTTTGGAATAAACATTGATATACCTTCTTGACTCTTCTTCAGTTAGATAGTCTATGCACGGGTTCGTTCAATAGGTGGATACTAATCTTGCACATTGAAAAGACATGCTGCTAATCTCGCTTTGTATTCTTGAGTCTTTGGAAAACTGTGGTATATGCCTGTACTAAGATATCGTAAAAGAAATGTCCGGTGAGTTCGAATGACTGTGTTGAGCGCACGCCAAAAACGCGCCTCCTGGGGAGGTGAGAGCAGCTAAGCTATTTAGGTACTTGACTACTTTGTTATCAGGTTCCTAGGGTACATATTCTAGTAAATTCTTTATACGAGATGTTCAACAGTCACGGTGCGTCGCCGGTTATATGGTTGGGTATCGCTTTTGTATTTTGTTCTTCGTCAACCGCGCGACTAAAGCATTAAGAACTACGCATTAACCGCATAGATGAAATAAACACAAACATAGATCATAACATCGTTAATCCTCCTTCTCCATAACCACCAACCGACCCAAATCAAATATAAAACTCCGCCACATTACTCTTCAAGAACTCATACGAGTCCGCGCGGAAATCATCCGCTTGCAGACTATTCGAATTCGCCCCAAACGTCATCAACTGCTTACTCTCACTCCACTGCGGCCACTCCCCAAAGTCGTTATCCACGTTCGGATCCAAGTGGTGAATAAAGCTGTAATAGTACCCCCGGATGGATCTAGCCGCGTTGTTAGGCAGAATGCCGTAAAACACCTGCAGCAAGTCCGAGCCATGGAAGGTTCCAAGGATGGGGGTACCGAAGTTGTAGTTTGCGAGGTAGGACCATGAAGGCACGTCGGGATGAGCCGTCGTGGCGGTAGCGAGGAAGATGCGACGGGTGATGGTGAACGTGATGTCGCCGAGGATGGCGGAGACGCGCTTGAATTGCGGGTACCAGTTGTTGAGGAGGAAGGTGCGGAAGGGCGAGCCGTCCTCGATGATGTTCTGGTAGGTGTTGACGTAGCCTTTGATGACGGCTGTGTCTGCGCTGGGGAAGAAGACGGTGGAGAGGTAGGTAGCCACGTCGTTTGTCGTGGTGAGGTTGGCGGTGAAGATACCGAAGAGAGTGCCCTCGTCCTCCTGGTTGCCGACGATGTACGGGACCTTTGCGAATTTCCCTGCTGCGATGAGCTGGTCGGGCGACGTTGTTAGAGCGGTGCCGTCTGGGCGCGGCAGATAGCTCAGCGAGACGGTGGAGTAGGAGAGGATGCCAGGGACGCTGTTTGCGGCGTTGAGGTACGTGTCGTAGTCGACGCTGCGGAGACAGGCGAGCGTGTCCGAGGCCGATCCGCAACCTGCCTTTTGCGCGACAAGGTCGTAGACTGCTTGGCCTTTGTTGCTGTCGACGGGTTCTGCGGGAACGACGGAGCCCGAGTTCATGATGGCGCCGCGGAAGAGGGGCTTGCCTTTGTACGTGTTGTCGCCGTCGTAGAGGATCATTTGGTCGAGGACGCTGATTGCGCCGGCGCTTTCGCCCCAGATGGTGACTTTGGTCGGGTCGCCGCCGAACGCTGCGATGTTGTCGGCTACCCATTGGAGACCCAGTCGTTGATCGAGCAGCCCGAGATTGGCAGATCCATCTTTCAGGATCTCCTTTCCGGGCAGGAAGCCAAAGCCGCCGAGGCGGTAGTTGACTGCTACGAAGATGATGGGTTTGCCTTGGGCTACAGATTCTTGGACGAGGGATGTGCCATCGTACATTGCGGTCCCACCAAGTTCAAAGCCGCCACCAAAGATCCAGAACATGACCGGAAGCTTGGATGAGCTAGTCGTGCCAGCTGGCCGTTGGACATTGATGGTCAAGCAGTCCTCACCCGCGTTTAGGACGGTCTGGAAAAGAGGGGTGTTCAAGATGGCTCCGAGGACGTTGGTGGGGAAGTTCCTGTCGTCGAGACTGAAAAACATCTGCGGGCATGCTTTTGGCATCACGGTACCGTCTACTTTGCCCAAGGGAGAAGTGAGGGCTTGGGGCGGCTTTAGGCGGAGGTTTCCCACGGGTGGTTTTGCGAAGGGGATGCTGTTGAAGGTTTCGACATCGCCGGATTTTCCTGCGATTGTAGCGGCCGGCGAGGGTGCAGTGACTGTGGGTGCGGCTCTCTTTTCGAGTTGAGCTGGTGCTGCAAGAGCGAGTGGAACGAACGTGAGGATAGTGGAGAGCTTCATGATGAATGAGCCGGGGTCGTGTAGTCGAGCGGGGAGCTTGACGATCCGCCTGCCAAAATACCTCTGTGCATGCCAACTCTTTATATCTCGAGACTTTCACACGCTTGGATCCTAATTTCCACTCCTGCAGGAAGCGGCCTCGGTTCAGAGTAGTGGACGGGTCCAGTTGATCAGTCAAAAGTCCACACTGAGCCCAGTGTCCGAAGCTTCCGTGAGTGCAGACAACCCTTGAAGGCCTCCGGGGGTAGCTGACTCTTCAGTGTAGAAAGAATACAGCCTCCTAGTTCAACGATGGAAGACGGTACGGACCTGGGGTACACACTCCGGTGCCGACCAATGGGCACGATTCAATACCCAAGGTACAGGGAGGTGCCTGTCGAAGGCACCGCTACGGGAAGAGGCACGCGGTAGTGCCGTTAACACTGCCATGTTAACATTGGATCGTGGAGGTCATGAGGGTGATCGACATGGTCGATGTTAGTTCCAACGAATCAGATATCGGAATTCTATTACGACGAACGGCATTCTCCTTGTTCCAGTTAGCGCCTTGTTTCCCTTAGCCGTGCGCCAATATTTTTCGATAAGTTCCAGTTCATCCGCTACGGTGGAAATTGCGCGTTCGTAAAGCACAATGACCAGATTATGCGTTCGATTCATCAACCTTTTCCCCACGACCGTGTCCCCTGGGTCAAATGCCATTAACGAAAAAGGAGAAATCAGTCCCAAGGTCCGGACTTCGGTCGCGAAGATCTCACCTCCTTTCCTTAGCTCTTAGCCAACGGAGATTTGTCCTAAAAGGTAACTCGCTGGGTCAGAATGCGGGGTAAACAGGAAGTCAAGATTTCGTACCATCCACCGCACCGCAGATTGTGGCTTTGCAACTGGATGGAGATCCAAGGGCGTGCCTCGGTTCCTGCATATGTTGTGATGCTTCATGTGAAAACTGGGAAAAGAACAATGTCGAGGTGGAGAGAGCGCGCGGCAGGGAGAGAATGGGTACAAGTTCCAAGTCGAACGCTTTGAGTATGGAAAGGGACTATTCCTGAAATAGGATTTCAAATCTCTAAAGAAACCCAAGGTCATTGGTAACTTTGCTCGGAACTGAATTCAAAACCGCGCGACACTGTTCGTAAGGACGACGGCTACCACCCAAAGAGCGGGGCCCCGGCAACGGAGAAAACGATACCTGCGAGTTGGTTTCGGCAGCAATTGAGATAGATGGATTGTGATCAAAGCTAGTTGCGCGATGTTCAAATGCGCTCCGGGTGGTCAAACTTTGAACTCCAAATTTGGACCGGTCCCCGACGTGCCGCATAATGCTCGGTACGCAAGCCAGGACGTGGTTTAGTGGAATCTGGGGAAACTGGGGAGGTAAACGCCGCGTAAGGGATGCTTTCTAGACAAATTCGGGGCAGAGTGATCCGGGCATGAGACTTGCGCATGGAGACGAATGCGCGAGTGCAACGAACACTCCTCGGGTGCTCGGATAATGGCCTCCAATCGATCGCATATAGTTCCCTTTGGACTACATATAGTGACTGAGAGTCCTGAAAAAGCTCTGTTGCATTTTGCGTAGCTGAAAGTCGCTAGTCTGGTTTGCGGTTTGCGATGAAGCTCATGTAAGGTGGATATTTGGCGAGTATATATGTCGCTTCGACTGGCAAAGGCCTCTATGTTCAGCTTGGAACGCACAAGGTAGTATTCGATGATGGGTTGAACAGCCTGGACATTCGTCGTGAAGAAGTCAGTGACCTCGTATCGGTACGAAGTCATTGCGATGGATGGGTGTTGCAAGGCTCGGCCTCGGTTGTGGCATCCATTGACCCCGCGGGTGGACCAGTGTTTGCTTTGTTTGGTCGAGCCGGATGACGTAGCGACTAAACCGCCGCCAACGTCATCCTTGGTCCCTTCAAGCTTTCTCAAGCTCACGTCGTCTAAAGCCTGGCGGGATGGCACTGCCTCGAGACCAGAAGCAATCGCACGCGATACGACCAACAGATGGAGTTAGCGGCAGCAGCAACCAGCCGTGTTATTCGCCAGAGACGCACAGAGTCACCCTTGTGCCGCGTTATGACGTTGGCCACTATCTGTCCCGTTCCGCAAACTAGACGTCACTGCAGGCGCGGCGGTGCTTTAATAACAGTCTCAAGCTACTCTGTGGGATCCATCGAATACTCTTCCTCTTGATTCAACTTCAATATTCTCATCAGCAAAGCCTACCACACAAACCTACACCATGGAGACCATCAACAGCGTCGTGAACACGGCTAGCAAGGCTATTTGGGGAGAGCAAAACCCTCCCACCGTGGGTAATGAGACTGCAGGTCAGGAGCCAGCTTCCGGTATTCAGGGCGAGGGTACCGCCTCTCGTCCATTTGACCAGGGTAACGCGCGTAAGTCCGACCGCACCCTTCAGATCTGCACCTTGAGCAGTTAGCAACGTCAATGGAGCTGTATGCTGACCATGCGCCATGTTACAGCCAACCCAACGACATCTACTGGCCATACCGACCTGACCGACCGCACCACTACTTCATCCACCGGCCCAACTACAGACTTGAAGGACTACTCGTCTACGTCAACCTCTGAGCCCACGTCTTCCAAGCTCGACGGCCCCACCGCAGCCGAGATCCCGAGCAACCCCAACAACGCTGCTGCTGGCGGCGGACCCAACCCGCTCGAGAACACCGAGGGCACCGGAGTCACTGGGTCATCAGCGCAAAAGTACACTCCAAGTGGAGGTGATGTCGTTCCCTCATCAGCCTCGAGCAACCCCGGAGTAGCTCCATCAAGCGGTGCTGCACCTGGTGGGCAGAAGCAGCAAGGTGCGGATCGACCCCAGGATGCACCATCAGGCGCAACTTCCGCCAAGGAAGATGACGCCGAAGCCATCTTGGCCAAGCGTGACCCGAACGATCACTCTGGGGAGCCAATGCACATGCATACAGGCGACGAGAAGACCCCAGCGACGCAGGAGGAGCGAAGGGAGAGCAAGATTGGGTAAGCTCATCGGAGTCAAATATCACTCCTTAGACACTCGCTAACCAGAGTTCTCCTTTGAAGACTGCCTGGAGGTCAAGAACACGGTAAAGAGCACGGTACTGGCGAAGAATGGGTGAAGACCTCAGGAACGCACGCTGAAGGCGGCGACTTTGATGCCACCAAACCGGGTGCTGGGCGCGAGGCTGACCGTGAGTCTAAGTGGAAAAAGACTAGCCGATCCCTCGGCCGCACATTGAGTAAGGCTGACGGTGTCGCAGGTCTCCTCGAAGAGAAGGGCATTCACCGATCCCAGGGCGCCGCGGGTGGCCCTGAACCCACGAGCACGGGCGCGGCCTCGGAGCACAGCAAGGAGGGCAAGGTGTCTAAGCTGGACAAGATCAAGGACAAGCTCCACATCGGCAGCAAGGACAAATAGATGTTTGATTTCGATCATGTCCATTGACGGAGACGGTTCATGATTTATGATACCACAGGGGCTCGTTGCCGGGATGGCAGAGCTCATTTTTTTCATAGTAGCTAGCTTACTCGTTTAAGAACGAATGCATGATATCCACAACTACACCTAGTCTTCTCGTGCCTTTTTCCTATCTACATAATACGACGCAAATCGAACATTCAGCAAGTACAAAGCTGCTTATCATAGCTGGCAGAACTTATGCCTTCCTTTATAAGTCCGCTCTTCTCAATGGCGGCAGTAAAAGTCCAAGTTGGGGCGATATTTTCGTCTTGAACAAGGTGCTAACAGAGAGTCCACAGCTGGCACGTATCGAAAAAAGATGCAAATTCTTCGCAGTCGTAATTTTTCTCAAAGATGATGATACAGTTGCACGGACTGTCCTATCCTAAGACCTCCCCTCTCCACGGCATCCTAACAGTCGCTCTCGTCATCTCCTCGACCCTCAACCTCTTCCCATCGCCATAACGCTCTAGCGCACCATAACGCACACTCATACCTCCCCTTTCGAAGACAACCATCTCAGGCGTTGCATTCCCATCGATTCCCTCCAACATCGGTGCGCCAAATGCCCGTGCAATTTCCAACGGGTTAAGCGTAGCCTTGCGACCGAGCTCCCAGAAGCCACTATAAAGCGGAATGACTGCTGCGACGCCAATGACGGAGAGGACAATGCCAAGTGCGAGGAGGGGAGGGGAGGTGCGGTAGACGACTCCCTCCAGTGTCAAAGCTCGCTGCAAGAGAGGCCCTCGAATGAATGAGAGGGCTGCGAGAATGCTTGCCACAGCCACGGTATTGAATCTCAGTCGCGCAAGTATTTTCAATGCAGGCCAGAGCTGTGCTGATTCGTACGTGTCGTGGATTGACGAGAGCTGGGACTGTCAGCCTAACTCAAATATGTTTGAGACAGCGCGAGCGCCTGAGGAATGACATACCGTAGTTCCATGCAGCAATGTTTGCCAAAATCTTACGACAAGGCCATTTGCAAGGGCGAATAGTATTAAAAAGTTCATCGCCATCTCGGATACGGAAATGTAGACGTATGGTTGAGCGTTATCGGCCCCGAGCTTCCAGTCTGCCATGGATGTGCCATGGCTGGCTAGAAGAATACCGGCGGATGCACCGGTTACTGAACGAACAATCAATTTCCCGCTTTCAAGACGAGCTGGTCAGACTTACGCATTAAGATTAACAGTAAAGCTCCTGCACCCCACCACGGAAATCGCAGCCAAAATCCGGTTTTCCAAGGCGTTGGTATATGTCGTGGATGGCGGAAGTATCGCCGTGAGCTCTTCTGGGATATGTCTTCCTCCGTAATAACCGTATCAGTCTGCCAAACAGTTGGCTTCGGAGGGTCCTGCATCGTAGATCTGAAATTTGTCGAATTTGCCCATGGCACAGACTCTTGGTACGGTGTTCCGAGCACAGCTCTGTTTCCGAATAGCGAGGAATCCATGCGTGGCAGGGGTGATGGCAAAGGTCCAATTGTGGGTTGTTCTGGAGGAGTAGCGTGTTGGAGCTCGATTGGAGAAACTACCCACAACGCAGCTCGCTCTCTCGTAGACTGCTGTGAAGACGAAAGTCGGAGATGTGCTGGTCGATATGGCTGATACTGGGATTTCCGGTGCTCGGGCGGCGATAACATTGAGACCTGATCGTCATCAACTGCCATCGATGCGCGGGCATACGCGAATCCGAACTCTCTGACTGCCATTGCGGATATCGTAACACAATCGAATTGAATGGGCGTTGTCGAGTTTGTAGCTCACCTCATGACTGGACAGTGCAAATGAGTAGGTGATCCTGGCCGAGAATGTAAGACTGGCAGGGAGTCGTCTTGGTCGCGCGTGAGACTCCGTGAATAGACTCTCAACATACACAGTACAGGTATGGCCGACCGGTGCCTCTCCCCAATGTCAATGTCCAAGCATCTACAAACAGGGCTCACGTTTAGGGGGAGACGTCCTTCAAGTACCTACGGCACCGCGCTCGTGTGCGTACGAAATCGTCACGTCGCATCCCATGGGATGAACTGTTCCTGTAGGCACGCCTCCGCACTGGCTAGCCCTAATAAGGCTTTGGACCGTGTCGGCGGACTCTCAGATCCTCGCGTAGAATACTGAACGAGTCTGGTCTGGGTGAGCTAGGGGCATGTGTTTCCTGATAGGGCTCGTGTGCTGGCTCCTGAAACACAAACGAGCTCCTTTGCGTCCTTTCAAAAACGCCAGGTTTAAGAGCGAGGCTGAGCAGAGGTCGATGCTTGAATCTACGTGATTAAAGGCCGCATCTCAACAATGTGAAAAATGCTGTCGTTCTTTTGCGATATTTTCACGCCTTGGTTGTGGGTCTTCATCGTCGCAGCGCTTTTAGTTGAGCAATGTACTTCTCCAGTAGCCGATGTGCGGTGTGCCTCGCCACGCGATTGGCTTCTGACATGTTTCCGAAAAGGTTTCAGCCATCTCGCAGTCAGTTTCGCAACGTGTATTAGATCCGGTCGCTGCCGAGAGCGGACTACAGAAGGATGACACCGGGGGCCGTAAGGCGAGGCTTGGTGCGCGGTCCGATTCGTGCGACACAACCGTGACTCGAGCGACCGCCGCAGCATGAGAAAACCAAGGAACAATCAATCGAGAGTCCTGCTTCCCGCAGTGGTTGACAACATCTGCCATTTGTGAAACTAGAATGGTGGTCGTCCGCGAGAGAGTTACAAAAGCATCTGGTCAGAATCTTGGAAAGAGGAAAGCTAAGCTTGTCTTGAAAGCGCCGAGCGTGTTCTCAGGTTGAAACACCTATCTTCCCATCATGGACTCTTCCTTCGACGACTAACTTTAGCAGCGCAAATCTCGTTATGGTTTGATGGGATGGTAACGGTCTGGTAGTGGCAGCTTCAACGATTCCTGAACATCTGGATTGATTTGAAGGACCTGAAACGTGCGCGCCTGGCATTGAGGCCAAACGCTGGTATACACCTTCACGAGTTCAACCACGTACTACACGCCAACTATCTTCGTACAGCAGTGATGATTTACTATTATCTTGTCACTTCCATGGCTGTCGGGTTGCTGCCACAGTGTGGCTGTGCGCATTGGTGTGGCTTGATCTCGCTGACGCCCAGCGCCTATTCATCATCACCACGGCACGCGCACCCCGCTCAGCCTCGTTAGGAGGAAAACTTCGATTGTCAACATCGCCAACATGCTACGACAGAATCGCTACAGGCTCACCACTAGTTGAAGCCCTTGCACCCACGTCACTTGTCAAATCTGCACTCGATGGGTCCTCTCGCGCGCATCGACGATGCCCCGCACCGCCTCCACTTTCCAGCCCTACGATCGAGCTACGGGGACTGAGCTGTCGCAGAAACAACAAGAAGATTGCCAGGCTCACTACCTAGTGATCAAGGCTTATATCGACGGCGTAGAAAGCCACGTCCCTTCGCCGGTACCATGGACCCGCAAGAAACTACGCTGCCCCACCGCCGATCTCCTCGACGCGATCGAACGTCTAGCGGATGAGATAAGGACTGGACAACGGACGGATGCTAGCGAAGAAGGCGGGACCAGTAATGCACAGCTCTGGGCGGAGGCAGAAGGGTCGAAGATCGCGGCATCGCCTTCTGACGGGCCTTCTGTTCAGAGGTACCAGCAAGCTGTCAATCTACTGCATGAGTTGATTAGTAGGCTAGCAGACATATCCTCTGTGGGTTTGCAGGCTCAGTCGTTACTGTCTCCTGCTTCTCTAGGTCCTGGTGGTTCGAGCCCTAGCTCTCATGCCAGCGCTGCGTTTTCCACCGCTGCGGCCTCCAGGTCGTCGCAGCTGACTGCTAGCCCACCGAAGACTGCCAGCAGCCGGACGTCGAATGAAGTTGTCGATCCCGCTGGCAGCTTCCAAAAAAATTGGAACCTTCGTACCAGTATCTTTGAGACCGAGGAAACAAGCTTCAAGATGGATCCGTTCGAAGAACACCTTGATGATGAGAAGGTCGCCTATGATGCGAAGAAAGAGAAAGCCACATATGACTGGGTTCTTGAGTACCTCCGAGGTGGTTGGCAGTCAAACAGCCCTACCGCCAATGCCGACTCAACGACCATCTCCCCGTTATCTCCATTGCGGGAGGATTCTATCCATGGGGCCGGTATCCGCCATCTCCAACGCATGGACTCCGATACACTGTCTACATATAGCGACGATGCGGTACCTTTCAGTGTCATCTCAGCTGGAGCTCGACCGGCAAAATCTAGTCGTCCGATACCTACGATGGCTTCACGCTTAAGGGGCAAAGTTGGCCACGATCATTCCTACGGGGCTGGCATAAAATCATCAGCTGCATCAGGATTCGAGCATTTCAAAACACCGAAGTCAATCATGAGTGGAGGTACTCTGTTTTGTACGCCGGATGACTCAAATCAAGACCCTCATCCAATGGCCCAAACTAGGTACGGCAGAATCGTGTTTCTTTTCTCCGTGATCACCCTTCGAGTGTCCTCGACGCTTGATAATATACTTCTACGACATGGTCAATAAATCGGCTCGACTCTCTGCGTATTTCGCTAAGTCGGGCTCAGACGAACATGATGGCAGATATTTTGAGCATCGAGTATGAAACCCTCGAAGCCACATTATCGTACCTTTGCCTGTCGACTCTCTCTGTCTCATGTGCTCATTATTCAACCCTCCCCCAAAGACCCCGCTGACAATTTTCAGTAACACATCGGCATGGAATAAATACTTGCGAAAGAAAGGTCTCATCCCCAACCCTTTTGATGAGATGGACTGGTCAGGCAGAGGTCAACATGCTGAATTTGACCATAACGAGGAAAGAGATATTCCACTCCAATTGGAGAAGGCGCTCGGGTACAGCGTCAATGCTCTTGTGGAGAGCGTACGATGCCGTCGCATTCGCCTTGCACGCAAGACGGTTAAAGTGAGCCGGCGTTTGAGGAAAGAAGAAGCCATGAAAGAAGTCGAGCACCTGCAACGCCTCAAACATTCTCATATCATCCGCGTTGTAGGAACATATACGCTGCCGCAAGCGTTGTCTATACTGCTATATCCGGTTGCCGATTACACGCTCGACGTCTTCTTGGAGTCATTAGAGGACGAACTGCCCTCCGAAGAACGTGCTGCACGTTTGTACTCGGTTTCCACCTTTCTCCGGTGTCTTGCGAAGGCTGTTGCGTACATTCACGAGAAAGCCATGAAACACATGGACATCAAGCCAAAAAATCTACTCGTCCGCGACATGCACAACAGCATCATATGCAACCAAGGAAAATACAAAATCTATGTCGCGGATTTTGGCATCGCACGCTCCTATCAGTCCATCGACGACTGCAACACAGAGTCACCTACCGCATACACTAAGATGTACGCGGCACCTGAGGTAGTTGCCCAGGAACGACGTGATCAAAGTGCAGACATATTCTCTCTCGGCGCCGTCTATGCTGAGATGCTTGCCGTCCTGGCCGTCGAGATCAAACCGGAAGTCTCCAATCTCGATCTCATTCACGCGATCCGCGAAGCCGACCCAACCGACCGCTCCTACGCCACTCGCTCCTCTACCATTCAAAGTTGGGTCCGCGAGCTCTCACTTATATCATACGGCTTCGAATCAGACACCTACCATTCGCATATCACAGAACTTGTGGCTCGTATGCTCAGCATTGACCCTGCTGAACGCCCCTCCGCAGCCACTATTGTCAACAACATACCCTTTTTAGCATTCTGCTGCGATGTGAATGGTGGATCAGAGCCGTTTGAGGCTGCTGATAGAAGATTGGAAGGGCAATTATATGACCGCGCTATGGAGATTGCGGAGGCGGATGAAAGGTACGTCACTCCGCGGTGAGAATGCTCTATCGATAAAGCTTTACTGACATCGATTGGCCGTATATAGGTATTGGAGGTGCGAGGTTGAGGGATGCGTCAAGGTGTATTCAAGTCAGACCAAGTTGGCATACCACATGTCGGTGAGTAACGGGTTGCATGGTGAATTAGTGCTTAGACTTTCCACTAACGACGATGAAGTATGGCCACGGCGAGGACTTCAGCATTGAGGGGGACGTCACTGAGGAGCCTCTTAGCCAAAGTGTGGAAAGTGTGGATGCGCAGCAGGTGGATGGAAGTGTGGCGCAAGGTCAACGGCATGCTTGGTCTACCTTCTAAATGAAATATACCGTCTCCGTCATCTAAGAGCCTCTCAGGAGTATCATGTCCGGCAAGCGCGTCTGTCGCAAGAGCAACTCTAAAACTGCGGCTAAAATTAACTGCAGTGCGATATGCGGACAACTATTTCCTTCTAGTTTTTGACCAGACTTGTACGCGCAATATATCCCCCCCTGCACTTGGCTGTGTTGCGCAGAGGTTGATACGTTTGCGGTGAGAGGGAGCGTTCAACAATGCGATCGCTGTTGTATCGCATCTTAGGAAGCCCCGCAACTGTAATCCATCGAACAAAGTCATTGCTTCTACTATTCACTGCAGGTAGATAGCCGTAAAACGTATCTGTAACAATATTCGCCAAATTTTGCCATGTTGGGCCGCCCAATTCAGCTGTGGCTTGGCTAGACCCTCGAAATTCAATAGCCATATGCATGCAGTAGACGCTACTTGCGGCCTCGTCCCTGCCTAGACTGCGCCTTTTCCGAAGAGCTGAAAGGGCTGCTGCTTGACCCGACGACGAGGCTGTTAGCCGCCCACCCGCGTCGATGTATTAGAACATGGCGAGTCCTCGCGGTGTTATCGGAGCTCTTGCGCCGTTACCCATCGGCCATGGTGTCGACGAAGAGATCGTCTAACGCGCGACTCTTTCTATTTCTCGCCGCTCTACACGGCGCTACCATCCTCGCAGCACCAGCAGAGCACAAACAGAACATCACCGTTACGCTACCCGAAGGTAGTAAGCAATACGCAGACTCAGAAGTTATCTGCACGCCCGCTAAGTGGAAAGACATTACCCTCTTCTTCTTAGTAAACTATATCACACACGCTCTCACCACCGTCGTGCTCCCAGGGGAAGGCTGGGAGTCCTACCTCACAAACGCACTAGCTTCTTTGTTGTTTCCGGGCTTCGGCGCGTATCGGGGCCTGCGCGCCATATTTGTGGGCTGGGCGACGGTGAGGAAGAGGTTTCGCGCGGAACCGTGGGATCATGGAGAGAGCGTGGAGGTGCACAAGCATAAGGCGAGGAGGGCAAGGGACTTGCAAAAGGCGAGACGGGCGGGCGCGCTTTGTATGATCGTCAGGTCATCGGATTGGTGTCCTGCCAATGGAGATGAGATTGCTAAGAATGTGTTGCTAGTAGAGGGATCGGGAAGACATTTGATGAACAGAAGCGGGAAGAAAGAAGCAGTGGTTACGGAGCGGGACCTTTGGACATCGACGCTGGACGACGATCAGTCCCTCTTAAGCTCCGCCGCAGACATCCAAATGCGATCCGTTTCCTCCGATTCACCCACCTCGGGAATCCGTCTCCACACCTATCCCACCCCCTGGACCTACTGCCGCAAATCGCGCCCCGACTCCGTCGGCTCACGCACCATTCGCTGCGCCCCTGCCGACCTCGCCCCAGGCTACTCTGTCATCATGTTGCCCCCATGCACGCCCGTCCGCAACCTCCTCGAGGACCATGCCATCGACAGAATAAATTCCCAGTTCGACATCATGCGTGGTCTGGTCGCGCTCGTACAGGCGATCCTCGCTATCCAAACCCTGTACCAGACGCGCGGTGACCAGCTTGATCGTTATGGATTTGCGGCCTTCGGACTCACAGTTGCGCCGTATGCAGTCATGAGTCTGGTGAATTTATTGGGGGCGCTGAGTCGACCCGAGTACGATGCTGTGTATCTGGTGGGATCGCCTGTTATGGCTGAAGAGCGGAGAAGAAAGGGATTGGAAGGGTATTACGATGGTGTTGTTGGGGAGGTGTTTGAAGCAGATACGGATCGGAATGATTCGTTTGCAGATAACCCGATTGAACCTGGGACGCAGTTTGTCAAGAGTCCTGTGAAATTCATTACTATCGATAACGAGCTGTACGCGAGCTTCCCGAGCTGGGGCACTGCTTCGTCGTTGTATACGACGGCGGAGGACACACTCATCAAAGTCGCCACATCCACAATGCCAGCGGCAATAGAAGGGACATCCCTCTTCATCCCAAACGCCTCCCCCTTCTCTTACAACCGCGCAGACCGAACCCCGCTCGATGAAGCGCTCCCCACCCCAGCCGCCCTTGACGACTTCAAGTGGCCGAGCAAATTGCTCCCCCGCAGTACACGCTACATCAAGCGAAGCCGATACGGCGCCTTCGCCATTTCCCTCACGCCCATCATTCTTATCCAAGCGCTCTCCGGGTTCAAAGCTGGCTCGAGCACCGTGATGGAGCAGGCTATTACCATGCTGTGGCTGGCGTGGGGCAGCGCGATTGGGTTCCTGGTAGCGAAATATGAGAAGAGGGATACAATAGGGGAGAAGGTGGATGGGGTGACAGAGGTATGGAGTGTATTGGTGAAGGCGTTTTTCTTTTTGGTGTTGGGGTGGCCGGCTGTAGCGGGGTGGGTGATTGTTGCTATGATGTTGAAGGAGTATGGGAGGTGTGTGAAGTTGCCGGATTAGGTATTGCGTTGTATGCTCGTTCTCAATAAGCCTCACATAGGCACTCACCCTTGTTCCATATTTACCCTTATACTCGCGTCCTCGACAGAACTGCACTGGTACTAGGCGCCCTGCTCGACCCCTCGCTTGACATATGACGCTGCACCACTCTGGACTTTACACCAGACCTCTCGAGCAAGCACTTGAGAATACCCTTCTCCACTTGCTGGATCATTTTGCTGTTCATCCTAGTCCAGAAATCGTGATGACCTCTTCCTACGGGGTTGAGACTCGGGTAAATTCTGTGACAGCCAAGAATGATATTGTTGTGGGTTGCAGGGCGCACGTACTGGTTATGGTGGAAATCAGTCCAGTCGAAGCAGAAATAGCAGGCCAATATGGAACAGCCGACGTAAGAGTCCTTGCACAGTCGCCGCCTTTCTCGATATCGCAAATATACGCAAATGCGTCGAGAGCATCGCGTCGATGCTGGGTGGGATCGGGGGGAGGCTCGCGTTTCTGTGGAGTACCATTGAACGGCGCGAGGCTCTCCAGAAGGATCATTCTTGCGTAGAAGCGAGTGTCAACTTCCTACGCGGTTGGTAAAGCATTGTCGACGGAGTCTGTGCTGCTTTGAATACGGCGAATAAATGATGGTCGTGGGTTGGGAGCAGACAAATGCCTCAAATGAGGTGAAATGGACTGGGCGGTCATGTTGACTCAACCGTGCTGATTCAATAGAAAGGAATCGGAGACATAAGATGCTAACAAGTCTCTTCGTGTCCCTCTGGCATTCGCGGGGCTTCCCTCACCTTTGGACGCACCATGTGATACCCACTGGATTCAATGTTTACTTATCGTGAGTTACACCGCACATCTACGTCGCCCGAATAGTTGTATTGCAGAAACTAGTCGAGCCTTTGCAAAAGGATTTTACTTACGCTCTTGAACCCCGTCCACTGAGAGGTCCACCTTTTCATTGTAGAAGCAAAGGTGTCCTGCAACGGGCGCACTCTCAGAAGTCGGGTAGCGATAGAACCAGACCAAATCTGCATACTCTTTTCCATCGATGACGACGTTGTAGTAATTCGCCTTTCCCTTATACGGACACAGCGTCTCCGTACTGCTGTCTTTCAAGTACTCCCACTTCACGCTCGTTGGTGGCAAATAATACCGCGTGGGCAGCGACGTCTCCAGCAGGAACAATGCATTCGAACTTTCCGCCAGAACAACGCCACCGAGCGTGACTTTGACAATGCGGGTTGAGTTTAGGATGTCGATGCGCTTGTAAGGATCCTTTGGGTGGACGAAGATGGGAACGTCTTCTTCGAACCATTGATCAATCTCATTGAAGTCGATCTTGACAAGGTCCTTCAGTGGTGTACTGTTGAAGATGAGGACTCGCTCGGTGTTCTTCGACCCTACCGAGAGCTTGCCGAAATGGACTGCTTCTTTCGTGCCTTGTACAGCCGACGTCTTAGTGAGCGTTGCGTCTGAGGTGAAGTTCGAGACGGGGATGTATAATCTAAGGCCTTGTCAGATGGATATTCGACTATTTGGAGCTGGTGAGAAGGCGTAATATCTTACTGCGGATAATAAGGATGTTCCCAGACATGGTACGCATTGAGAGTATCAAACGCATATTTGCCGTTCAGTAACCCTCGTACGCGCCGCAGTGTCGGTTGGTACTTGTAGGGCCCCTCAGAGGCGAGCTTCTGGGCTAACTTCTCGAGACTTTGAAAGATCAGCTACCCCGGAAAGAAACATTTGAAGGCTACGTACTCGTTGGCGCGGGCCATGGCGTGAGTAGCGTGGTCTAAAAGGAACAGTTGATCGTAGTGGCAGTTTCCCTTGCGAGTGGATGCAACAGGACTTCTTCTTGAAGACGACTTAAGGTTTGTTGTATATCGTATGTGGTGCGCGTTGGAAGTGATGATGACGATATTAGAGGGGGAATTGTCGGCATTTCCTAATGGTCTAATTGGAAAAGGTCTAGCGGGGTTCATCAGGCATCAGCCCCAAAAGCACGTGCGTTGCACCTCAACCTACCCGCGTTGTTCCACCTCAATCCAGACGTGTTTGCTCTCTCTCTCTCTCTCATCGTCAACATCTCAACCGACATGAGCAGTCGTCAATCATCCAAGAGTGAGCCTGGGGAAGAGTCCAGTGCTGCATCTCCCGTTGGAGCGAACGAAGATGCGTTTGCATCGTGGGAGCTATCAGACGGAGATAACGATGGCCGTCCCAAGGACAAGCGTTCAGCAAAGCGAATGCGGACATTCCAAGATGCTTCCCAGGGTAGGACCATCATATCGAATCAATGTCTTATCTAACAAAGTCTAGAATCTTCCAGAGCTCTTCCGGCAACAAATAGCCCAGAGTACCGACATAACCACGATAACAGTCGCTTCCATCAATTACCGGCAGAGCTTATGTTCGAGATTATCGATCATGTCTCGATCAACACGACTTCACTTCTGTGCATGCAGCTTGTAGCACGCGACTTCTACCCTCTTTTGGAGGCACCGCTCATTGCATTTAAGGAGGAGCGCGACGCCTTCAAAGCCGCATTGCGCCGCGACGATCTGGCATGGTTTTCGAGATTGGAGCAACTCAAAGGTCTAAACGCGCTTCCCCAAGCTGTGTGCAGCGCTTGTAAAACTCGCCACGACAAGGCTCAATTCACACAACAAGAGCTAGCCAAGGGCCCCCACCAGCGCCGATGCACCAGTGCAGTGGAGACGGTTATAATGAATGGATGTCACAACCCGACCTTAAATGAAATATACGAATGTACTCTAGATACGTGTCGACAACATGGGATTGCAGCGGTCTACATCTCGAAAAGTCTCACGAATCAGACTCGAAACCAGGCTGGAAAGCCCATTCTTGAGACTATTATCGCACATGTGACACGCCCTCGACGATTGGATGTCACTTTCCATTTCCGACATTCGGCTCCATGCAAGGGCGAGCATGTTTACGATGAGACTGTGCTAGAGCCAGCATTCGCCAGCGCAGAGCTCGTCTGTCCACAACTCCAAGCCAAATTGCTCTGCTGTGAGACTATTACACACGACCAGAAAGTTCCTGAAAGATTCAAAGACCACACTGCGGAATTATACGATCGCTGGGGGTATCAATGGTACAATTGCATTTGTCGAAGTCCGACTTGCGTTGAGTCGCTCTGGTCCCAATATACACGAGAGCGTGAAGCGCAAGATGTGAAAGAGATGGTAATGTCCATCCGGAGGTCATATGGAGCTGACAAAGACTATGCAGGCCCCGATTGGCACAGACAAATTGTTTTGAAGCTCGCGCATCAGCAGAATGAGCTGAATGCGGAGAATAGTAATGCGACGGGCATCCGCTTGTACGAGGCGAAAGAGAAGGGCAAATGGACCTGGGAGGACCTTCTTGAAAAAGTGGCGCCTTCTCATGGCTGAATCTGAATTGACCGAAGGAGCCGATGCTACGATAAGCGAAGACATTTTCGACAAAATGAAACCATTCTCCCACCTGCTACGATCTCAGTTACTCTCTGTGAACTAATAATACCCAAATCAAGTTAATCCTTGGTCAATGTTATACTGGAGGCTAACAGTCGCTTCGACAAGGCTTGCATTCGTGCGGCCGTGAAGGCTAGCTGGAAGGCGGGCAAGCGTCCACCTAATAGCCGGAACCTGTCCACAGTGATGCACACAAGTTGGCATGTTATCTCGAGTGTCACTGATCTAGTGGTGCAAGGCTAAGACCAGGACACCGCAGCTGCAACGAACTCGTTCCTAGGCGAGGGCCGGGCGGAAAATCATCCATGTACTTCATTATAAAGCGAGCTTTGTCCCTCCACCTGGAACCACTTGCACGACTCATCATCGATCTAGTCACTGGCTCGTTTTCTGGTCCTCTACAGCAACGGTCTTGATCTTCTTTGGCCTAGTCCCACTGAAAGCAGGCATTTTCTCGACTCGAAAAGCGAACAAGACTTCCAAAGATGTCTTTTCTTTATCGGAAGGTTTCAACAACAAATTTAGCCATGACTACAGGAGATTATCGGTTTTCGGCTTACACGATAGTCAGCAACAACGAGACCCTTCCGCCGTATGCGACACGAGACTACGCTCTAAGACGTTTTGGAAGGATTCGTGACCAACACCCTTTTATTGAAATTTGAACGGCCCCAATGACATTCTATAGTCTTGACATAAGATGCGAAGAATCCACAAAGTCGCTGGAGAATACATATAATACTGAGAGCTGCCATTGGTTCACTCTCTTCGATGAAGACTTCTTACCTTTCGCCGACTACTCTGGCGAATTCACAGCCACTTTCGACACGATAGATGAGGATATGGATGTATGCCAGGACCAACACGTATTTTTCGCGTCCTTCGCACATAACACACCATCTGATGGAAAGCCCCTCCTGAAAAGTACAGCTGTTTTTTGCGAACTGCAGTACTACGAACAGGCCGTGGAGGCAACTATAGACGCTTTGTCGGGAGAGCTTATCGGTATCGTATTCCACGGAACTCAAGAGTAATCTGGCACCGAGCATTGCCAAATTCATATCATTTTCCGAGCAACAGCTCACTGCTGCTTGGATGACAACCATCAGAGGCAATTTGCCGACGACTAAATATCCAAGTTTTTCCAACAATCTAACCGGCGGTCTAGATCACATGGCCGGCATGGCTACGGTGCTTGGCAGCAGGCCAATGGTCGATTATCTAGACCCAAAGATTCCCGAGGAGAGCTATCTTATGGCTTTCCGCCTCAACTTCACTCGCGCTATCTCTGATTATATCGTTGCTACTTTCTCCAGTACGACGTCTATGACGGACAAGTTAACAATAACATCTGAAGTCATAGTTGTTGAACCCGTCTTCACGTATGCTGAAGCCTTTCTCGGGTTGATCTCAATTTCATCGCTAGCTATTCTTTCTCTGCTCTGCAAAAGTCTCTTCGATCTCTTTCGTGGCAAGCTATTGTATGACCCAGGCTCGATTGCCGGGAACATGTCACTTGTTTCCAATGACGACATCCTCATGGCGAAGATCAAACACCTGAGCCATTCCGGCACTGGACGTCTGGAAGAGAATTTGGCAGCCGTTCGATTTCGAATCGAATATGATGAGCTTCATACTGGGTACGTCTACCAAAACTCGATTGCCGCGGTTGCGTCGTACTTTGCAGCAAGTAAAGCAGTGCAAGACTTCAAGGGTACGGTAGGATTGACCGCAAAAGCTCACATAGAGTTTCTGGAGAAAGTAGGGTTCCTGTACGAATACGGAAAATATGTGGGCTCAGATGGCGCCGTGCATGTCGGTCTTGAGAGAGCACCGTTTGTGATCCAAAGGCGACAGCATGGTAAAAACGACGGGCAGCATTGGTGGGACATATGGGGAGGAGGTCGGTATCGTGCGGTCAATCGTGAGGAACAACGCCAATGACCCCACTTTCCGTCTTCGTACCGCGAGTAGCATCAGGCAGTTCTTGTTGAGGGGAAAATTATTGGTACTCTCGCTGGTACGTTCTCTCAGCTTGGTTGAATGTCAGTCTGAATCGGTGCGCAGAGTCGAAGCCGAGTTAAGGTTCGTCCTGGCTCGGCCGTCCGTTTCCAGTAACGACACCATAAAACAACCGCTCCGCGAGCTGGACTGGAAGGACAAGCGCTTGGCAGGAGACAATGTAATTCTGCACAATTGACAGCACTAACACGCCTGTATTCAGGCGGGGTGGAAACTACATGCAAAGTTGTGGAGAACTAAATAAGGCCTGGTTCGACTACTCAGATCGACGGATTCTACGCGAGCCAATTGTCCGAACATCACCTCAACAACGCGCGCCTCGTGTTTGCGTCAATGCTGTGTCATCTCGCATGCTATCAATACTACCATGTCCGTATGTGGTCCACTAACGTCCCCCCTCTGTTTTGACTTGTTGCGTTTATGGATGGAAAGCCTGGAAAAGACCCCGTCTTTTCGCCTCGAGCCAAGCGAGCGGAGAGCTTGCCCTACCTAGCCAAGTGGACTGGCGTCACAACATGCTCTGAGATGCAACCAGAACGTCGAAGGCGCCTTTCTGGTTTTCGCAAGCGTGCGAGATCAGGACTGAGAGCGCGTGGGGATGCAGCGTCTGCGTCGCCGTTTTGTTGGCACCGGTGCACCGCCGCGTTACTCAACACCACGTCGGTCCATGGCGCCAGAGTTCCCAAACAGGCTACGGCTGTCGAAGTTACCAATCACGTCGAGGTGTCGTTCTCGCAATGCGTCTCCGCTGCCAAGCACGATATCCCATCAGGGGCAAGACCGTCTTTTCTCCGCCATGCGCGAGTCGGCGCCAACCAGCCTAAACAAGCTATCGGGTGATTGATTGATCTTCCAGACCAAACATACAAACTGCCCTAAATAGCAGTCCTCATTCTCAGTCCTCGCATGGACCATGCTGCATACTGTTTCCACTGGGAAACTTGAGTATAATAAGGCACATACTTCTCTCTATCGTTTCTTCTTCACGGTCTTTCGTTTACCTGCCCTTCTTATCAAGGCTTCTCGGGCGAAAAGCTCTACTCTCTCTGGAAGTCTTCGTGACTTCTGTACATTCGCTTTTCACAACCTAGCCACTCGCTATATGTCTTCCGGTATGCGTAATTACGCTTTAATAGGCCTTGTAGCCGTTTTTGCTGGCAGCACTTCCGCAGCTTGCAACTTGGCTCTCAAGATCGACGACTTTTCCACGTGGTCTAGTAATACTAATAGCTTGGGCTCTTGGACTAGTGGTATGTATATGGCGATATTATAAAAATGTCTGCTGACCGTTTGATAGACGATGCGTCCATGGCTTCCATCTCGGCTGCCAACGGGGTGTTGTCATTCATGCCGAAAACAAACGCTTACTTCTACGAGACCTTTGCTTGCCAGGCCGCGTCTTCAAACGGCTACAACTCCATTCAATTTACCATCAAGGGTCCGGCTGGTGGTACTACAGCATTGGCGATCCAGACCCAAGCCTCTTGCTCTGCATCAAGCTACACCTCATACTACACCCAAGTAGCTGGATTGACGGGCAGCACCCAGGCCATTACCGTTCCGTTCAGCCAATTTTCTGGAGCGAACGAGAACGCCATTACTGCAGTGCTCTTCTCTGGCTTCTCATCCACCACGGCTACTTGGCAGCTCAGCAACCTCCAGTTCGGTTGCGGTGGTGCTAATACTGGTGGTTCGACGTCTACAAGGTCCGCCACCTCTACGGCATCTCCCACCAAGGCCGCTACATCCAGCACTCTCACCACTCGTATCAGCTCGGCTGTCCCAACTGGGACTTGTGTGCCTCTGCTTGTTGATGACTGGACCTCGCAGTCTCGTTTGACTTTTCTATTCTACAATGCCATGGGAAAGCCGACTTCCGATGATGCTTCCATGGCTTCGCTCGTTGTGGGACCGGCGAAGAACCGTGTGACTGTCAATCCGAAAACTACCAGTTCTTACTTCTACTCTCAGGTCACTTGCCTGAATGCGCAGAACAAGTATGGTGGTCTTTCGCTTCGCATCAACGCAGCTGCTGGTACTTCGTTCTCCGTCGAGCTCGACTCCTCGGCTACCTGCGACCCTGGAGCGGCTAGTGCCTTCACCCAGACTTCTCAGCAGCTTGGCTGGACGTTCGACGGCACGGAGAAACTCTACTCCATCCCGTTCACCAAGTTCTCAGGCCTAGACACGAGTAAGCTCACGACCATCCTGTTCTCGCAATTCACCGATTCCGTTTCCTTTGGTCCTTTGGCTTTCTACTGCGGCGACACTGTGTCCGAGATCGTCGTGTCCACCTCTGAAATTCCGGTCGGTCCCTCTTCGACCGTCGCTGCTCCCTCCGGCACTGCTTCTGCCCTTGTTGTTGACAATTTCGCCAACGCAAACTCCAACGCGCTCGGCTTCTGGCACGGAGGTGACGAGGGCATGACCACGACCTACAGCGGCGGTGAGCTCACCATCAAGTCCACCAATCCCGATTACTCTTTCTATACCCAGGTGTCCAGCTCCTGCACCGACTTCATCAAGTACAAGAGCTCATATTTGCACATCGCCTATAGTGGCAGCACATCCTTCACTGTCGCCGTCCAGCAACACAACAGCAAGTGCGACGCGACTATCGCGCCATTTCCGGAAACTTGGGACTCCGCCGAGGCCAACCGGTATGCAAAGAACGGCCATATTTACATCCCAATGGACCACTTCAAAATCGAACTGTCCCGCACCATCGGCATCTCGCTCAAGGGCTTCTTCTCCCAGGAGCCCGTCACTCTCTCCGTCATCGAAATCGTGCCCTCCATCCCCGCCGGTACGGTAGTCCCAAACAAGCTCGAAACGGGCGACCTCGTCTTCGCGTGCAAGCGTCCCAACAGCTTCGCTTTTGCCATCGATGACGGTTCGCCAGAGTACGCGCAGGAAGTCATGAAGATTGTCAAAGAAGAAGGCATCAAAGTTACCTTCTTCACCGTTGGCGCACCTCTCCTCGATGCCTCGACTAACCTGACAAACGTCTACCGCGAAATGATGTCCCAAGGCCACCAAATCGCGCTCCACTCGCACACGCATCCCAAGATGGAAGGCCTCCCCGACTATGACGCCATCGATTGGGAATACACCGAAGACATCAAAACCGTGAAACAACAACTCAACGGCCTGCACTCCAACTATTTCCGTCCCCCCTTCGGCAACGAAGGTGCACGCATGCGCTCGCGTCTCGCGCAAACGCTCGGCGCTAAACCTACGATTATAATGTGGTCTGTTGATGTTGAGGATTGGTTATGGGCGTCGACGGATACGCCGGAGCAACAGCTCAAGGCGTTCCAGCGCGATGTGGATAAGGGCGGTAACTTGGTAGTCTTGCATTACTTGTACCCAAGCACTGTGAGCTATCTAAAGGAGTTTATTCAAATTGCGAAGAAAACGGGGAAGCAGTTGATGAGGGTGGATCAGTGCATGGAGGATCCTAGTGCGCCAGCTTTGTAGATGGTGCGGATGGTGATGAGGGATGGGAGTTGAGGATAGCATGAAGGATTGTGAGCGCTAGGTGGTGTCAGAATATGTAATATTAATGTAACCATTGAGTGGATCGGTGTGAACGATAACATCTGCATGGAAGGGTGTTTAATCACGCGTTGTGATCACTTGGCAGCCTCGATATCTTCCGCAGTATCACTAACATAAGATCAACGTTTGATGTAGCCTATCCCATTGATAAATGTTAGCTAGAAATAGTTGTGATAGCAATAGACGTGAGGTCTATAATTATTCCAAACAGCACCGTGGCCCGCCCATACCCTATTGACGACTGACGGTGTTCCGCAGTACCATGTAAACATCAAGGTCATGCCAAAGGACTCACAACTCATGCACATCCCATAAACGACTACAAATCAACCATCCTCCATCGACCCTCACTCGCCCTTACTCCATCGTCGGAGTCATCTCCCCTACAAGATCATCTTGCGCCACAACATCCCACTCGCGATCTTCCTCAGCGCTGAGCTTGGCCTCCATCTCCTCGATCGCCGCGTTTTTAGTCGCAATTTCAACAGTTAGCTGCTCGATGACCTTGTTCTTGCTGGTGCATGTCTCGGAAAGATGCTTGAGATCAGCACACAACTTCTTGGTGGACTTGTTCTTGGTGTGGATCTCGTTCTGCAGATTCTTGAGGTGCTCCTCGTTCTGCTTCGTACCGACCTGTAGGTCCACAATCGCCTTGTCCCGGGCTGCAAGGGTACGTTCATGACGGATGTTGGCGGCGTGGGACTCGCGGCGCTTGTCCTTAGACTCCTCGAGCGCTTTGTCCTTCTCGATGATGAGGTTCTTCATAGTGTCGAGGCAAGATGTCTTGGTCTCGTTGCCGATCTCGAGCTTGCGGAGCGTGTCGGAAGCGGTGGCGTAGAGGGTCTGGAGCGTGATGATCTTGAAGTCCTTCTTCGCGCTCTCGTCCTTCAGGGTTATGGTGGTCCGCTCCAAGGCGTTGACTTTCACCTGAAGATTGTGAACCACAGTGCTATTATTAGCGCTCTCATTCTCCAAGGCCACGGTGGTCTGCTCTAAAGCGTCGATTTGGGCTTGAAGCTCATGGATCATCTGCTTTTGAGGGCTTTTGAGTTTGAATGCAGCGTCCTTGACGGATGATTTCTCGGCCTCTAGCTTCGCAATTGTGGTATTCTTGCTGCGAAGCTTCCCTTCGAGGTCCGCGATCTTACCATTCTTCTCATCAATATCTTCTTCGAGATCATCAAGCTGAAGATCTTGCTGCTCGATAGACGCTTCGTTCTTCTCATTCCGGGCGTCTTTCTGCGCAAGCAACACCTGCAACTTGGCACAATCATTGGAGAGCGACTCAACCATGACCTCGTTGCCCTTGATGGTCTCTGAAGCGACAACGAGGTCGGTCTTGAGTTGCTCGACCAATGCGTCCTTGAGAGCGACCTCGGTGGTCAGGTCATAGATGCGCGAGACAACCTTGACTTTGGAGTTGTCCAGGCTACCGAGTACTTGCTGGTGCTCACGCTGGCAGGTCACGACCTTGGCCTGAGCTTGCTCAATCTTCTGGATCTTTGCAGCGTCTTCAGACTCGAGGGCATCAACGCGGGCGAAAGCAGACGACAGTTCGTGGTCCTTCGCGGCAAGCTTCTGCAGCAATTCGTAGTCGCGTTGGGTAACCGCATGTTGTTCCTCCAGATCTGCGTAGTCTACCGTAAGCCTCTCACGGTATGCGGGGGCTTCCTGGTGATTGCTCTGCAGATCGTCGCAACGATGTCTGATGACTCCGAGAGCGACGAGTGTCTCAGCATGCATGATCTCCAATAGCGCTTGCTTATCCTCCGATATCGCGAACTTCAGCTTCGACGACAGCCTGTCCTTATCCATCAAGGCCTCATGGTATCCAGTGTTTTCCATGGATAGATATCTAATCCATAGATTTGAATCCATGGATTGATAGATATCCATAGATTTACGGCGCCTTACCTGAATAGGCAGTAGCGTAGCCTAAAGAGGTAAGGCTCATGCAGGTAGTCAACGTTAGGGAGGTGTATAGTAGTAGCGAGCTGTTATACAATAATATTACAATATTAACCTACTAACCTTACTAAGTGATGTAGATACGTACACCGTATACCACACCTATTAACTCTCTTAATATACTTGATATCCCCTCGAATTACGATGCCCGACCTAAGGAGTAAACGTTTAACCCTTACTAAGCTGAGTGAGGGCCCGTTAACCACACTACCGCCGCTAGGCACTACGGGGAGGGGTAAAAAGAGATAGTAAATTAATTAAGAGGGGTCCTAGAAGTGTGTAAGGCTCTAAGAATTAAGCCTCTATAAGTTCTCCTAGGGCTTAGTACTGCTATCCTATTAACTAGAGCTATCTCGAGATCTCACTAAGGTAGAGCTTTTAGCGGAGGACTCTAAGATTAGTAAGCTAGAATCCTTATAAGTATCTTATCTAATAGAGCTCTAGCGTATAAATTAAGATTTATAGAGAGTAATAGTAGATAGGCTGGCTTCTAGGTCTCCGGATTTTAATTATACCTAGGTTAATTAGAATAAGCTCTAGCTAGGGCTTATAGTGCCCCTTACTCTATATTACTTTAAGAAGTCTATAATATAGAGGTATAGAGTTCCCTTAGAGTAGAGAGAGAGTAATAAAGAGTTCTAGCTCTACCGGCTCTACGCTTTTAAGCTATATAACTACTTTATATATAAGACTAAGTATAGTACTAGCTCTATATAATTATACCTCTATAGGTTATATCTAGAGATCTTTAATATTAATTTAAAAGGTAAAGGTATTATTAATCGGCTTAGCCTTAACCTAACGAACTTAAAGGATACCTAGGTAATTAGTTATCTCTCTACTACGTTTAATATTAAGGTATTTTATTAGTTATTAGTGCGCTAGGTAATTAAGAACTATATCCCCTTCTATAAGGTAGATAACCTAGTATTTAGGGACTTACTCTATTACTTAAATCTATAAATAAAGTATAATAAATTAATCCTAGCTAATAATACTATTTATAGATAGGTAGTATAGAAGTTCTACTACTAGAGATTAACTATTATCGCCGCTATTATATTAGCCTAATTACGAATCTATATAGTCTTTAATCTATAGACCTCCCCTAATAAGAAGGCTATAAATAGCGTAGTAGCTTATTTTATAGATTTAAATAACTAGTTTTAATTAATCCTAATTACCTTATTACCCCTAGTTAAGTCTTATACTAGGGTTAATATCGTAGAGTTAATTCTAGAGGCTATTTAGGTATATAGCTTTAAGAATAACTTTAGATATTTTATCGCTAATAACGTTACTAATAACGATACCGCTATAGAGGCTATATAGGCTTATTACCTATTAAAAGAATACTCTTTTAATCTATTATAGCGGCGTATCTAGTATATATATAATAGGCTAGGCCTAAGAACCTTAATTGGTAAACCTCGGAGCTCCGCCCACTCTAAAGTAACTTCTAGAAGTTCTCTTCGGAGTAGGTAGTATATATAAGATCTCTAGGACCGGAACTTTATAGCTCCTTATTAAATCCTTAAGTATTCTATCTAGTATTTACCCTTAGCGGCCCGCCTCTTATATAGAATTTAATTAATACTTCTCCCTTAGCTACGTCGACGGACTAAGCTAAGTTCCCTAAGAAAGGCCTTTGGAGGAAGACCTTCCTATTACTCTATATCTAAAGTAGGACTTAACTACGCCGGAGCTATAAACCTAAATCCTCTTTACTTAGAGGAGCTTATTACTTAAGCTAGAGAGTTAGGTTCCTAAGGACTTAATAACGTTAATATAGAGATACTCCTCTAGGAATCCCTTCGGGATAAAGGGCTTATATATAATAATATTAAAGAAAAACTCCTAGTAGTCTTAAACTAATTAAATACTTCGTAAACCGATTCTAGCTCTCGCTACGGCCTAATACTAACTTTAAACTAAACTAAGGCTATATTAGAACTATTATAGTAGTTAATATACTAAATAAGGGCCCTCTAACTCTAAGTATTAAACTAGGAAATAAATAAACGAGGTCCTATAAGAAACCCCTAAATATACTAAGACCTAAGGAAATTAAAGTTTTCTAATCTAGAATAGTTTAGAGAAAATTACTTAGACTACCGCCGCTTCCACGTCTAAATAAGGACTAAACTCTAAGAAGATTTCGACACTCTTAGTTCGCTAGTAGAATATATATTTAACTAACTAAAGGACTCCGCGGTAAATATCGCCTTATTATAGATAGACTAATATCTAGAAGGTAAAACTAAAGCGTTCTAGGAATTTCTAGATGCGTAATTTTCGGACCTACTAAAAGAAGAAAGAGTATAGAATAGGCTGTAGATAATTTATTAATAGGATAAGAATTCTCTATATAAGTTTAATACGGAATTCCTCCGAGTAGCGTTTAATATAGGGGAGGAAGGGAATAATATATACCTAAAGAGCTATTATTAGAATACTATTCGCTTAGATCTATAGGATTAGATAGTAGTAGTAGAGATACCCTAGAACGCTATAATCTAGTAAGTAATAGCGAGGGTAGTATAGATAGATAAGAACCTTTATTAGAAGAAATAAGGAACTTTACTCTAGAGAATACCCTACTCCGCGTAAGATATGGACCTAATAGATTAGAAGCTAATAGCCTACGCAAATTTTAGCTAGTTAAGCCCCCTAAACCCCTCTAAGAAAAGAAGTAAGATAGGAAGTAATAAAAAGTACCTTAATAAACTAGGAAATAGGCTCTAAGGCCCTAGTAAAACCTATATATTATAGGCGACGACGGAGGAACGTATTAAATAAAGAAATAGTAGATAATATATCTATTACGGTAAGATCGGCCACTTCTAGAGAAAGTATAATCTTCTTTTAGTAGAACCTCCGGTGCAGGCCCGATCCGGGGTAATAGAAGAAGTAGAGAGTAATAGCTAAGAAGAAGGTATCTCTATAGGCGACTCTAGTTCGGAAAACTAGAGTCTTCTAGCCGAAGTCGCGGCTAGGGGGAAAAAAGGTAGTTTATTTAATACTAAAAGAAGGAAAGCTTTAATAGCTTCTAAAAATTATAGCTGGATGTAAGTCTAATTACTATATATACGCTCGTTAATAGAGAATTATTTACCTCTACTATACTTAATACGGGATACTTAATATTTAGATTTATCTTAGGACGTTTTATAAGGAAGAATAAACTACTACGTCTAGAACTTAGGGACCGGAGAGGAGTTATTAGTATTAGGGGCTAAACCTCTTTTATTAAATAATCTATAACTATAGAGATTAATATTGATAGCTATATAGAGAGAATCTAGCTCTATATAAATAAAGGAGATAATAAGTATAACCTAATCCTAGGACTATTATAGATATTAAAGAGAGGGGTTATACTAGCTCTAGCGAAGAAGTTAATCTTCATTTACTTCTCTAGAATATATATCCGGAGTAGAGAAGGTTAAAATCTCTCTTTAAAACTTATAGAAGTCTAGGCCTTAGCTTTCTTAGCTTTAATACGCTATTCTAAGAAAATAGTTAGAAATAAAGTAATTAAGATCTTCGCAGCGTCTATATTAAATATCTAGAAAGTACTTACCCTAAAGTAAAAAGTAGACCTAATCCTCCTCTTACTAGGCTTCTTAAAAGATATATATAAAGTATTTCTAAAAGAAGAAGTAGATAAGCTAGCCCTCTACTAAGGGCTAGGAGTAGACTACGTAATTAAACTCTAAAAGAAAGATAGAAAGAAATCTAAAGTCCCTTAGAGCCCCCTCTATAGTATATCTAGGGAAGAGCTTCTAGTATTATAATAGAAACTAATATCGTATTTAGACCGCGGGTTTATCTAGGTAAGTAACTCTAGTATATTAGCTCTAGTACTCTTCGCCTAGAAGTCTAGAGAAGAACTATATTTCTATATAGACTACTATATATTAAATAGAATTTTCTAAAAGAATCGGTACCTACTCCCGCTAATTAAGGAAACCCTTATAAGTATTAGGAAGGTAAAATAGTTTATAAAGATTAATATAGTATAAGCCTTCTATAAAATCTATATTATAAAAGGTAATAAATAGAAAACTATATTCTATATAAGATTTAGTCTCTATAAATAAATAGTAACTCTATTCGGACTCGCTAATACCCTAGCCACTTTCTAAAGGTATATTAACTTTATCCTTAGAGAATATTTAGATAACTATTACTCTATCTATATTAATAATATTCTAATATATACCTCCGGTAGTAAGAAGGACTATAAGGAGAAGATACGGACGATTATTAAGAAACTAGAGATTATAGAACTATAGCTTAATATTAAGAAATATAAGTTTAGAGTTAAAAAGATAAAGTACCTTAAATTTATTATTAAGATAGAAAGAGGAGTTAGTATAGACCTAGAGAAAGTATAAGCTATATAAGAGTAAAAATCTTTATAAATAGTAAAAGGAGTCTAAAGCTTTCTTAGATTCGCTAACTTCTACTAATAATTTATAAAAGGGTTTTCCGGTATCGTATCCCTACTTATGAAATTAATAGGAAAAACTATAGAATAGACGTAGGGCCTAGAGTAGTTAGAAGCTTTTAGTACCCTAAAAAGACTTTTTATTAAGGAACTAATTCTCTAGTACTTTAACCCTAACGCGGACACCGTTATAGAAGTAAATATCTTAGAGTAGATAATAGAGAGAACTCTCTTCTAGCGTAACTTATTTAGAGAGCTTAGACCTATTATATACTTCTCTATAAAAAACTCGCTAGTAGAATATAACTACTCTATCTATAATAAGGAACTACTAGTAGTGATTAAATGTGTTAAAGAATGGAATAGTAAACTCTAAGTAGTAGAGTACGTACTCGTTATAATAGACTATAAGAATCTAGAATACTTTACTACTTCTAGACGTCTAAGCGAACGGTACGTCTAATAGTTAGATATACTAAGTATAATAAATATAATATTTTAGTACCGCTCTAGAGCGACGAATATAAGGGTAGATACGCTCTTATATAGGGAATAGAATATCTCTTAAGATAACTTAGATAAGAGGGTAAAGTCCCGGAATTTTTAACTATTATAGATAGTAGAAAGAGACCGCGATAGACTAGAGACTATAGATTTAAAAGTATTATTAGCCTCGGCTATACGAGTACTACTACTTTATAGTAAAATATCTACCTTATTAATAGAATAAATATTATCTCCTACTAGACTAGTGAGGGAAGAGAGGATAGAAGGTCTACTAGCTTCTAAAACTCTACTTAGGGACCTTAGAGTATAATAGGAATAAGCTATATAGAAGGATAACTTCTACTAAACTATAATAACTATACTCTATAGCGGCGTACGCAAATTCCCGCTAGAACTTAGAATTAAGGTATCTCTCTTAGAATACGCGATAGACGATAAAGGACGCCTTACTTACTAAGAGAGAAGATAGGTATCTAACTCGGAACCCTTATATATAGATATTACCTCTAAAGTATATAGCTTACGTATTATAGATTATCTAGGGAGAGAGATTACTTATAAAATTCTCTTCCGAGACTTCTTTTAGCCTAGAATATCCTTATTAATTTAAATATTTATCTAGAACTATAATACCTGCGGGCGCTCTAAATCTTAAAGAGAGCTTAAATAGAGTTTACTTAAATCTCTCCCGATTCTAGATAGAATATAGAAGGAGATATCTATAGACTTTATTATAGGCCTACTAGAAAGCGAAGGTAACTAAAATCTAATAGTAGTAACTTATAGACTAAGTAAGGATATAACTCTAATTTCTTTTCTAAATATCTAAGCCCTAATAGTAGCGGCGGTATTTATTAAAGAGGTTATTATCTACTATTAGTTATTAGAGTAGATTATATTAGACCGCGGCACCTAGTTTATATTAGACTTCTAGAAGAAAATAATAAAGAGATTAAGAATTAAATAGAATCTCTCTACTACTTTCTACTTAGAAATAGACGGTACTATAAAAAGAATAAATAGTATTATAGAAGTAATCCTCCACTAGTTTTATAACTAAAAGTAGAATAATTAGGTAATACTCTACCCTATTATATAAATAGTAATAAAAGGCCGGAACGCTATCTCTACTAGAGTAAGCTCTTTCTTCCTCTAGTATAGCTACAACGTTAACCTAATATACCTTAATATAGAAGAGAACGTAGAGATATAAAGATAGTTTAAAACTATAGTAAAAGAATCTGCCGAACGGATAGTTCTCTAATTTAAATCTACTTTTAAATTCGTCTAGTTAAGCATGGCCCTTATATAGTAGGAATAGAAATACTAAGCGAATTAGAAAAGATAAGAAGTCCTAGTCCTTTAAGTAGGCGATAAGGTATAGCTCTAGTATGGAGACTAAATATTAAATAGCCGCCTTAATAAGAAACTAGACTAGAAGAACGCTAAGTTTAAGGTTACCTGCGTAATTTCCCTCTAGAATATAGAACTTAATACTCTACTAGGAGTATACCTAGTATTCTATATAGACTAATTAAGACTATTCTCTAAGAACTTATTACTAAGTTAACTCCGCTAGGACTAGTAACTACCGGCTATCCTTATAGACGGGTATAAAGAATTTAAAGTAGAAGATATTCTTTAGAAAAAGTAGAAGAAGGTTAGCTAAGGGAAATCCCTCCGCTACGAAGTAAAGTAGAAGGGATATAAACTCCCTATATAGAAGAAAGCTACTTAGATAGTAGATATAATTACTTTAGACTAATAGGTAGACTTCTCCGCTCTCTATTAGAATAGGAATAATAAACTTAGAATTATACTATAACGCGACCCTGAGTTATATACCCCTATATAAGATTAACGGGAAAAGAGAGAAGAAAGAGAGAGAAAGAAGAGCTAGCTTAGATAAGGGAGGGAACACTAGGACGATAGATAAAAGACGGGTAGTTATAGAGATTAGCGGCTAGATACTAATATAGAAGATAATATAGAGAACTTATAACTAGTTCTAAAGCTATATAAAGAACTCTATAGATATATCCTAATATTCGAGGATATCTAAGCTAATATCTAGTAGAATAGTAGGTATAATAAGAGATGCTCTAGGTAGTCCGGGGGAGAATACTAAAAATAGAATCTAAATAGATAGAGTTAGTAGCTACCTAGCGCGTACCCCTAAAATATCTACTTAAAAACGGAGGGAGGAGGTAAGATATTCGGGAGTATCTAGGGAGTATCTAAGTATTATATAAAGTAGTTAGGAAGCCTAAGAGTAATAGCGAGAGTTAGCTTATATTACTTTAAGATAAATATAGAACTAGTGACCTCCGCCCCCTATACTAATACGTAGATTAGATACCTCTTAGATAAGTCTATCCTTATAGAGGGGGGAGGACGGGGAGAATAAAGATAATAAAAAGATAATTTAAGAACTTAGATAGCTAAGTTAAATTCCTATATAAGTAGAACCCGGGAACTATAAAGGCTCTAAGAGACTAGAGTAGAATAGGCGTTGGAATTACGCGATATATAACTTCTATTAGTAGAGATAGCTCTATAGCTATACGCTAGATAACTAGATTTATTCCTAAAGCTAATACTAAAATGCTAGAGAATATAACGGGACTCTATAGAGATGTAAATATATCTAATAATCTATCTACTCCTTCTAGATCTTATTAAGGCCGTTACTAAGATTACTACTACCTAAGTTATCCTCTATAACTTTACTAATAATCTCTCTCTTCTTTCTAAGAATATTACTACCCTCCATATTATCGTTATAGTGACGAGTAGGGAAACGAAGCTAGAGATAGTTAATAATATTAATAATATAGCGGGATAGCTGCTAGATCTTATTAATAACTTAGATCTACGTATAGAATTAGTAAGGGAACTAGAAAGAAAGAAGAGAATACTTATAAGCTAGTTAAGTAGAGCGGCCTATATCTTAGCGAGCCCTAGAACTATAGGTATAAGATCTACCTTATCTAATAATCTATTAGAAGAAACTAGTCCGTTAGAGTACATAGTCTTAGCCTAAGAATTCTAGTACTTATATAGATTAACCTTAGTATTAATAGTAGTCTAGACTTTATTAAAGGCTAACTAGAGAACCTCCGTATTATAGTTCTAAGTAAGATAATTATACTTAACGAGCTCGCGGAGTATACCGTAGATAGTAAACTAAATATTCTAGTTAAGTCTAGTTATAGTATATTAGTAGGGACGCTTAGTAGTAGCGTAAGGTTTATAGGCGGTAGCCTTACTAGACTTCTAGACTAGATATACTATAGAAGACTAGAGCCCCTTCTAAGCCGTATTAGAAAGATAGTAGATATAGATAGATATTAGTAGCTTTATTATAATATACTTAACTATATCGACGTTATAAACGGAGATATATCTAGAAGTAGCTAAAAGAACTTAGACGGTAGACTTTAAGATATAGAAAGAATTAGGTCTATAAGAGATACTCTAGAAATATATTAATAGAAACCCTATAAGAAGGGTAGATATAGATACTTATAGGCGACGTATCCTTAGTATTAGAGCTAGAGTTAATTAGTACTAGTTTAAAAGCCTCCTCCGGCTACTTAACCCTCTAACGCGTAATAATATTAGTATCTTAGATACGCGGAGTCTCTAGCTTAATAGCTAAAGATAGATAACCTTTTAACTTTAATAACTTAAGGGGGGAAGGGCCGGGAACTCTACGGATAGATAGTAAATACGTAGCTAATCTTAGCGGCTTATAAGAAGTCTTAGAAAGAGAGAAGAAGACTTTACGCTTAGAAGCGATAAAGGTATCTAGATTATACGGTATGGTCGCGATAGAATAGAGAAGACGAGAATACGTTAGTAAGATACGCAGGTGATTTAAGGAGGCAGTAAAGTAGATAGCGGAGTTAATAAAGCGCGTTAAGGATAAAGAAGAGAGAGAGTAAATTAAGTAGACGAGACTTTTTTATTTACGCTTAGTATAACTAGACCCGCACTATAGAGGGCACAATATCGGAAATCGGTATTAGTATCTAGATAAGGTATTAAACCCCTAGTAGATATCTATAGAACTAAGCGAATGCTCCGCTTACCGACGGAGATTACTAATAAAAATAGCGATAGAAGTTAGTAATGCCTATATATATTCTTTTCGGAGAAGAAATATTCGATATAGCCTCCCTAGTATAAGACGTTAGTAGAAGCCCTCTACGGTATAGCTAGTGAACTCCTAAACGGACTATAGGCAATACCTAAAAAAAAAAGGGAAGAGAAGGAGAAGAGGGAAGAAAGGGACGCTTATAGGGAGGAGGGGGGTTATAATAGACTAGGCCTAAGAATCTTAATTAGTAAACCTCGGAGCTCCGCCCACTCCGAAGTAACTTCTAGGAGTTCTCTTTAGAGTAGGTAGTATATATAAGATCTCCGGGACCGGAACTCTATAGCTCCTTATTAAATCCTTAAGTATTCTATCTAGTATTTACCCTTAGCGGCCCGCCTCTTATAATATAGGCTATAACTATAATCTTATTATACGCGCGTTATTATTTAGTAAGAATCTAGATTAGGTTAAAATTAAACTATTATAAACTTATAATCCTATTAATTATATAAAGTAATAGAGATCTCTTAGAGCTATTAGATAACTACGTAATATTATATAATAGATTATTACTTTACTCTAAAGAATATACTAGTTTAAAGAATTATAAAGAACTCTTTAGGTTAAGAGATAGATATTAGGTATTAAGCTATAGATTAAGAAGTTAATACTTAGTAATACTACCCGGTAGAACTCTACCTTTAATATAATTATTTAGTCCTTTAAATTAATAGACGCTATTAATTAATTTATTAATACTAAAGGACTACGTAAGAAGAGGAGGCTAGTTAAAGACTATAGCTAGCTTATCTAAGGGGTTCTTTAATACCCTCTAAGTATTAATAATTAGGCTATCTTTATTTCTTATAAATAGCTACTTACTCTATTAGCTAACGTTACCCTTTAACTATAAAGTAACCCTTATAGTAAGTAGAGGCTCTTTATTAATATTAGCTATACCTTTCTATTAATAGAATTTATTCTTAGCTACTATAAGACGATCTAAGCTTTATACGCCGTAAGGGGCGACGACGTTATAGCTAGTATAATTTAAAGAGCTTAGGAAAAGGCTAATAACTACTATAAGAAGCTTAATAATTTACCTATATATACAGCGGCGTTAATACTTAATTCTTAGTTAAAGATATAGTATATCTAGCGTTAATAGAGAAATTACTACTAGAGTTAGAACGCCCGGGCATAGAAGTAGATAGAGAAGCTTTAGAAGACTAATTATAAGAAGCTACCCTTACTCTTATAAGGCTTAGAGAGATTATAGCCTATAGCTACCTAGTTAATTACTAACTACTAGATCTACGCAATACGCGCGTTCTAAGATAGCTAGAGTAATAATAGCTTAGGTAGTAAGGACGAGCTCGCGGAGTACCTTATAGAGAAGCTAGTACCCTTTATAACTAACCTAATTAAATACTAGCTAAGTAGTTACGTAGTTAAATAGTAGCCTAGGTTATTCTATATAGTTATTAATATCCTATTAATCCCCGCTATAAGCGCCGAACTAAAGAAGATATTTAGTTTAGCCGGAGTACTTATTATAAAGCGTCGAAATTAATTAAAAGACGACGTAATTAAAGCTTATAAATGCCTCTTATTATAGGATTGATTAGGCCTAATTTAAATTAAAAAGGGAGGGATGTAGCTTAATTAGATAGATAACGGCGATACTAGCTAACTAGAGGGTAATAAGGGCGATAAGGGCGACGATAAGGGTTCTCTATTACTATTCTTAGCGTATAAGAGGACCTAGGATAGTACTACGTAGTTTATAATTGAATTTAACTCTAGTAGGTAACCCTAGAACGTTTATAGTGATTTGCTAAACCTTAACACTAAGCCTAAAGTATCACCGATTACCCGATTAGGAAGGACCCCTCCGGAGCCTTTAATATTGCCCTTAATATAAGCTTTATGTAAGGCCTATCTAGGTATAGCCGATCCACTATATAAAATCTATAGATATCCAGCACTCTATAGATAATGGATCCATGGATTGGATCGTCAAATTTATCTATCCATGGAAAACACTGATGGTATCTCTTCAGTGCACTAGATTGCCTATCCAATTCATTGTTGGCAGAACGAAGAAACGTAATGTCCTCGTGCTCAACGCCTTTGACAGCCTGTTGCACAGCGTTCTGGTTCTCAGATTTCTCGAGGTTGGCACGCGCACAATTTCGCTGCATGTCCACAAACTTCACCTGCTCATGCTCTATAGCAGGTTCAAGCTCTGCGATTCTCTGTAGATCATCATGGTTGGAGGTCGCGTTTGACACCTCCCCGACTATGGGACATGTTGCCGAGGACGGCTCGTCAATATGGGCAGAGATCTTAGCTGCATCTCCGGAGTCGTTCCAATGGCCGCCCTCGAGGTACTGGGTACGGCCGCTTTGGGCGCGGCCTGAAGAGGAGCCAAATGTGAACATGACAGCAAAAGTGGCGTCCCGCCGATGTGAGGTTGATGGTAGTTGATAGCCTACTCAGTTAGCATAGGTGTAGTGATGAACAGGTCACGTTCGAAGGTTACACTATAGTATACCAACCTTTAGTGAGACTGTTCGAATAGCTCGGAACTCGTTGCGCCGAGTGGAGTGGGTAGCGTGGTCGAGTCGGTGCCGAAATCTTCTAACTATATACCCCTCTGCACCCATTGTTCACCGACGTATTGCTATCGCGTGGTCCGACGCGCACGCCAAGACCTTTCCGTGGCTGATTAACTCACCTGGGAGAGGAATTCCAACTGCGGGCTTCGTTCTTTCGCTCGACACCGTGTTCTAGATCTAGGCAATCCTAGAGAAGGAGCAGACGCTTGCACTGTGCGTAGCTTGCAGCATTGTTGGGGTTTATTGTACATAACCGGTTCGAGCTATCGTCAGCGTTTTTCAACGTTGTTGGGCAGAGTTGCAGCCTTACTCCACGCACGTCTGTCAACACTGGACAACCACAAACCGCTCTTCGTTGTCGCCCAGCATTATCGGGTCGCGACGGAACAAAGCTAATCTGCATTCTGGCTTGTGTCTGTTGATAGGACATACCGATCTAGCTACAGGAAATTATGATTACAGGGCGAGGTATGGCTATAAGTGTAGGAGCCAAAGGACGATGATGTGGTCGAGCGAAGGGATGGGGTGATATCATTGAAGTCGGGCTTGGCCAACTCGGTACTAGTGTGTTTCAGACTCTCAACTTCAACGCGACCCCTCGTCCAGTCACTGCCAGTCACTGCCAGTCAATCTCTCTAGTCTTCTGTCACTCACGCAATACACAATGCTGATGTCTTCATGCTTGAAATTTCATTGGCATTAAGTGCGATTTCAGGTCGATGACCAGCCCGCTTACCCGGGCTCCGTTGTTGCTTGTCCGCAAGCCACTCGATTCACGGGCAGATTCCAAGAGCTACTAACAGCGCGTCACTCAACCGATCTGTGTACAGGATTTGGGAATAGTGTTTCAGATGACCCGAAAGAATGCCTTGTTGACGTGCAGGCAAAGACGCGAAAGTTCACGCGACGTGATGTTAGCGAGGACACACAGGTACAGTAACAACACCAAACAAAAGCCGTGTCAGCATTGGTTTACCATCCTCATTCCGTCCTGGAACTCTCTCCGTCTTTCCTTTTACATGCCCAGGTTTCAGCACTTAGTCAGTTCACGTACATATCGTCGCGCTGCTCCTCTTCAGACACTTTTTCACTTGTCGCTCTTCCTTCACCACAGCGCACCGTTCCGGCTTCAATCAGTGAAACAAGCAGCCTCCAAGCATGAGCCACACGCGCCGAACTGCCAAGACCACGCGATATGTACGCATGCGCACTGATGAAAGGACCCCATTTCGTTCCTCAACTGCGCAATTCGATTTTGTACCGTTCAGAAAGCGCAAGCGTAACCCAACCTACGCCTCAACTTTGCCTCCGAACAACCTACCCCCCGAACGAAACACCCGTTCTAGTTCCCCAAATTCGAGATGAAGGGAATTGGACATACCATTCGCTCTGTCTTCAAGAGGAAGAGCAAAAAGACTTCAATTGCGACGAACCCGCCCAATATCTCAACCCCGGGACAAACGCGCTTGACACCGGGAACCCGCATCATCTCTCGAAACAATCAGAAAAATTCCAAACACATCACAATCTCCATCACTACCACCGATCGAGGCAGCAATGCTGACACTTTCAACAACTCATCAATTCCCGCCACCGACTCCTCACTTGCTCCCACCATCTCATCCCGCACCTCCGTAACAGCCTCATCAATCAGCGCAAACCAGCGGCATGAAGAGGACCTCGCCGCTCTGGGGTTTGCTATGAAGTTGCCCCTACAGGAGCTCAGCCTCATCGCGAGCGATTCGAACTTCTTTCTCGCCAGCGGCGAAGCTATTAAAGAAGCAGACTTTTGTGATCCGCAAGCCTCGGTAGTCACCGCACAAACCTCACATCCTGCTCATTATTGGAAGAGAAGCGAGTTCGACATCTTTGAGCAGAAGCGGGGACCTGACGATGTTGTTGTGCCGAGGTGTAGAAATGAGGGCTATATTGATTCGGCTGCCGCCCTCCGCACACCATCTCCATCGCCATTGCTCACATCAACATCTACACACGAGATCCCATCACTCGCCTCAATATATACACCCAAAACATCGTCAACCGTGGCTAAACATGGTCATCCTGCTTTCCTCTCTGACGCCGAGTTCGCCTCCCTTCCCCACTATGAAGACATCGAAGGAGATATCACTTACGATACATACTACGAGCACCCCAACTATCCATTCGCCTCAGTCGCATCCCTTTCCAGTTGCATCACTCCAACCGGAGGAGACGAGTCATGGATGCGGCAGGTGAAGATGGGCTTCGACATCGGCGGGGAGCTTCACTTCTTCAAGAAAGGCGTGAAAAGGGGTGATGGCATTGTGGAGATGGTGGATTGGAATGAGAAGGTCGCAGAGTCTGAGGTGAAGAGGAGGGACTGCAGGGTTCGAGAAAAGAGTATCCGTGGCAGGTTTGGTATGGCCATGTCTACGGATGAGCAAGACGCGGATTGGGAGGAAGCGTTTGAGGATGGATACGTATTTAGGACTAGGAACGAGGCTCAGTGGCCTACGGCTGAGGCGGATTCGAGGACCGACAATGCCGTATTGATGGGTATCTTGGATTGTTTGGGCATTGCTCCGCAAGACGTGAAAGACCCTGGACCTGCGGACGATGGATATGGCGGTTACGGCAAAGAGATCTTCTGAAGCACGCCTGACTTGTGCTCGAGCTGATGAGGATGTCGGTGTGTTCGGTTATTACAACGAATGAGGCGCATGGTCTAGGGTCAAGGATAAATATGGACCCAATTATAGCGAGACCTCTTGAGGCACGCTGGGCTTTGGTATGGGTTGGTGTGGTTTGTTTGAAACTAGGTAGCGCAAGGCAGCGTTTGCGTAGCATGTTGGAACGGATGCCCACCGGCAGCAGGAAGAGATATAACATTAATTCGCTAATGTAAAGCTTACCGAAAATAACTCACGCAATCCAGATTCATTCTTTGCGTAGCATTGTGTTCGTCGCGCTCAACTGTATGTGCGTCCAATTCTTCTTTGTGTGTCGCGAGTTTGTGCTTCCGCTGAGCAGATGCTTCCGCTTCTAGTTCATGTTTCTCCCCTGTGTTCCTTCATGCTCTTGCTGATGACGAGCCATCGCCGCTTCAATGAGAGATATGGCTTGCCGCTGCACTGCGAAGTCTTCTCCATCCGTCATATCTTCGAACTTGGCGCTGAACACGTTGATGGCTGACATGATGTCGTCTGGGTGCTCTTGGAAGATAAGATTGATCTCCTGCTTGAGCTGCTGCTTGAGTGTCTGCCTTGTAGCGTGCTGGTTGGGGCTGTTTTCTTCCCTCTTCATCTTGAGATGAGTGGTGGAAGACGAGGTACTTCTCTGCACCGCCTTCGTGTCCACACCATCGTTATCAATCGAGTTTTCCACGATGTAGTTGCGACTAGGGTCATATGCCTAAGACTCTTTTTAGTAGCGTTGCACCAAAGCTCGTGTTGCTCGGTTGGCAACCTCGATGTACGGCGTAGTACGACATTCTAGTATGCTTTCCGATTGCGGACGGTGGAAGGCAACAGATGAAGAGAAGGGCACACTAGACGCTCTCGTTTTGAAATACGAGAGGCTTGCCGTGGGTATGTCGTACGATGGCCACCTAAACGCGCTAAGTTTCCGCGACGTTGTTGTCAACATCACCTCACAGCACGGAAACGCGAAGATGGAAACACGAGGGTATCATAGAGCGGTACAGGTTATGAAAAGGTAGCTGGAAGCGCGGGAAGGGACATAAACGTTAGGATAGCAGTCCGGAGGACGTTCGACGCACACTCACGTAGCATTTTTGCTCAGCCCAAGCTAGACCAGACGCCATGAATCTGCAAAATCAGGAGCATTGCGACGATGGATTCGGTTAGAATACTTAGTTGTGGGAAGATGCGAGAATGCGAGCAGAGTTCGTGCGCAAAACCCTATAGACATTTGCATATGCTAACAAAGTCAGAACCGACGTAACGTCTTCGAGAAATAAAAGCATCCCGTTCTAAGCCGCGACCTGACTATCAAGCCACTCACACATCTCATCATATCCTTTTTGCAAAACCTTCAGCTCCCTGATGTTTCTCATCTCCGGTTCGTCACTCTTGACGTTTGTGATCTCCTCGCTCAGTTGCGCCAGGTGGTCGACAAACTCATCGTTCCAATCTTGCTTCTCGAGAGTCGCCCAGTCGTCGACTGAAACCTCATCATTCGATTCAGTCATCTTGTACATCTCCATTTCCTCGACTACTTCGTCCTTCACTTCGCCTTTCAGTAAAGCCGCTAGCTCGTTTTGAGTTTCGTTCTCTGATTTGACCTGCCATTTCTCCTCAATATCGAGCCATTTATCCTTGTCCGCATTCACTGTGGTAATCAGCTCTTTCGCTCGCATCGTTGGGTCGCGTTTTCGTCGCTGTCGGGCTTCTGGCTGGTATTTTTCGACGCGGCCGTTCTGCACGGTGCGGTCGATTGTCTTGCTTGCGGGAACTTTCTTGACGGTACGATTGTTTGGGAGAGCGCCACGTCCAGCTACACTGCTCTCCGCATAGTCCTTTAGAGCTTTCTGCGACCTCGGTCCGTTCCGCATATCTTGCAGCAGAGTGCTGAGGAACCTGTCATTTTTGGCAAACACAAGATCAACTTTCTTGCCAGGTGAATTCGTGTACCTTCTAAAACTTCTCCAGCTATCGAACGTGCTAGGCTTCGTCTGGGTTCGTCGAGCATTAATTAGGTCGATGATATTAACGTAGGGTACGCCTTTGAGCTCAACGATGCAATCCTCAGCCGTAGTGCGCGGTGCTTTACCCACTTCAAGGCAGAGATTTCTGTAGATGCGCAGGTCGTGTTCCTCCGCTGTGGAAGGCTCCTTGATGTCGTCTTTAGATTCACTTTCGCACCTGGGATTATCGGCGGTATCTTCTTTCTTGATGCGAGGGTTGCTCTGTGAGAACTGGAACTGGAGTTCTTTTGACATTGCCGCGACCCTCTCTTGCCGATACATTTGGCTTCCTCTCTCCCATTGCTGGCTTGAAGCCAGACGGTCGAACTCATCCGCAAAAGGTAAGTTCGGCTTTGGCTCAAAGCCATTGAAGTTGGCAAAGTGATTTTCGAACACTGGCACATTGCTCCTCTCAACGCCCGTGTTTGCTTTGAAATGGCGCATCGCTTCGTACTCCGTCTCGAATCTCTTGTGCGCTGCATTGGGAAAGCCTTCAATCTCTTTCTCGGCAGCTACCCATGTCGTGTACACGCCAGGCTTACGCCCGCGTACTACGGAGTAGTACCCTTGTGGTAGTTTTGTTCCGCCACTTTCAGCGAATAGTCTCGCTTCACTGTGTGTAGGGAACCTTTTGTGAAGGTTGCCAGCGAAGTTCTTCACTTGAGCTTGAGCTTCCAGCCCTGAGATCACAATTAGCGGGCTATGCAAGAATGGCTATGACAGCCAAGTATGCAAATTACAGGAAGGTCAAAAGGCGGGCGTGCAATATGGGTAGTTGCTATCGAGCGAATTCGCGTGCATTGCACCCAGAGACGGCTAAGCTTACAGGTATTGTAGACGCCCGGCGTGTGGCCCCTATGCACGGCGTAGAATTTTTTGACCATAATCAAATTGCTGTTTCTGGTTGTTGGAACCAAGGTGCGGCCGGACGTATGTGTGAGTTGGGGGAAAAAGGTTGAGCTGTGCGACCCTTTTGACGCGATGTTGTGATGTGACGTCGTACAATGACAGCACTGACCCGCGTGTTTTACCGGGGGCGGAGACGAAAACCATCGGCATTCAAGGTCAATATACAGAGCAGTAGACAATCGCGAAGACAATGATAGACGCGTAGATGTTATCAGGATGCTTCTAAACTACCAAAAGGCAATAGGTACCTGGAGCACCTCGCAGGGTTCATCACGTCTGGACGCGTCGACATGTGACCGTCAACTCCAAAGGGTAATCGCGATACGCCTCACGCGAATGATAGGGGGATTGGCGTTGCAATGAGAAATGCGTCGTATTCAAGTTGAGCTCTTTAATTTGTGCCGCTATAGTGTTCAACTCTAAGTTATGGATTGAGGTCATCATAGTGTTTTGTGTAATTGATTTCTATTCTTCTTTGGTGTAGTAGTAAAGCTGAAAATCAACCTGCGGATGAATGCGCATGGGCATAGAGATAAGCGAGGACAATATCACGGTACCAAGTTAAACTCCCCCGAGAAGACAAGACGTTACTGCTCTTCCAAAAGTGATGGCAAAGCGGATTAATTGCGTCAAAGATAGGTTTACGAGATGTACAATAGGATAGTGAGCATCAAGTGTAGGGTACTACATTATGCCACAGTCTAGATAGTACTCCAACGGCCCCGAAAAGCTCATATGCTAGGGAACCCGTGTGAAAGTCTTCTACCCGAAACCTCCCCTCCGAAACTTGACATGATCCCAAGATGATTACACGCTAGCTGTAACTAGCTCACCTCACCCCGTCGACCTGGTACAAGCAGGTACTTGAGCGTATCCGTACCTAAAGGACCTTTTATGCTATAGCTTGAGAGCACACTAATCAAAAGTGTGCCATACGTCTCCTCTCAGCCAGTCTCTCAATCCGATCCGACTCCATGCCCGGAAGCTTGACAGTCGATCCCCACTCACCAGCCGCATCCGCAAAGTCCACAATATCAATGCACTCTTGATCCGTCAATGCTCGATCCGTAATTCTCCGGTCCGGGTTCAACTCGGTGAAAGCGATGGGGTAACGGGGTTGCTTGATGAAGCGGGCGACGACGGCCGGGTACTTGGTGACATAGTCCTCTATACGCTCCCCCGAGATCTTGGCCAAGGCGTCGCGGCGGGTGTAAGGGTGAAGAAACCGATTGATCCATGCGATGTCGTCGTCGCGCTCGGGGTACCTGTCGAGGGAGCGAATGAGCTTCTTCGCCAGGCGAAGAGCGAAGAGGCCGATGATGAGGAAATCGGGACACTTGGGTGGGGGTAAAGGTGCTTGCTGGTGCCATGAGAGATCTGGCTGGCGACCGCTTGCTGAGAGTCGCTGAGCAGGATGCTGCGGCTGTGGATGAGGTACACGGTGAGAGTTCGAATGACTGAAGTGCAGCTCAGCGTTGGCGGCCGAAGCAGAGTGTGCCCGCTGCATGCGGATAGCCTCTTGCTCTCGCGGCGATGAATACGTGGTCGCGCTACGAGACCCCTCCTGCACCGGAGCTGCAGCGAACGACACCCTTCTGCCGGTGTGGTGACCTTGAGGTCCCGGACGTAAAGATGATGGAATGGTCGTGCTCCGACCCGGTACCTGACACGGATTGCCGATAGAGTCTCTGTGCACGTAAGGACTCATGGTGGTTGGTGCGGGATCCACTTGCTGAAGACAATAGTAGTGTCGAGGGTCGTTGAGTAGTGGTTTCTGCTGTAGTTGCGTATGCGATGCTCGCAGTTGATGTGTGCTTCTGGGCCTGGACTTGACGTCGAGGCAAACGCAAGAGCCACGGGGTCGCGGAAGGTAAAGGCAGACAGATAGTGGGGATTTCGCTATAGCCGGCGCCTTGAAATGGGACTGTTGTTCACCGCTGGAAGCTCGAGGAGCTATGTGGACTGTACATCTGTCGCACAAAACCCATTTGGCAGCGCTGGTTGGGCTGGGCTGCTAATATCAAATGTACTTCATTCTACTGATTCTTTCCCGAGACTAGTACTCCCACAAAAGCACCCACCACTCACTGTGGTCACAGCTGGAAGATGGTGAGGCTCATCAATACAAAGGACAGCCCCAGACATATGTCCAGCATGATACGTCTAGTTCGTACATCACGGTGACGGTAATGATACGTTACTTCGTATTTATTCGAAAAAGGCTGCGGAGACTGACGAGATCAATGTGCGATATATTAGTGACGGGGTCGGGCTGTCCCATTCCAGCGCCCCACACGTGACATCGTTCCCCACCCCGATCTATAATCTTCAGCCCTGCTCTGCAGATCATAGTTCTGCGCCTGACTAGGCGTCGCAACACTTAAGACAGCATCATCCGCCTCGGCCTCTCTTCGCGTTCATGCTCATGTCCCTCCTGCACGCGCCCGACCCGACCGTAGTCTCTCGCTTCGGAAATAGCGGAGTTTTACGCCCCCCAGAGAATCACGTCACGCTCAACCTTAGCAATCCTTGTCCGGTGGATAACCCACATGCGCCTCTCTTCGGCGCGATTCCCTCTACAGCAGCACCGGGCTGTGATCCCGCGCGTGAGTTATCCATGCGGCCTGCTTGCTCCGAGACCGCTGGCGCGTGTTCAAAACTTGCTGCCTGATGCGCTTGTTGCTTAAAAGAGCCGTCGACGTCCGGTTTCTGTCGCCCTTGAGCGTGATAGAGGTAACATCGGCGCCGCCACACCGCCAGCTGTAGCCACTACACACAGCGCATATCGTCGTACAACATGGCGAAAGACAGCGTTCCGCCCGCTTCTCTACCGACCGAGATCAATATTGCAACTAGGTACCCCGCCTGGCCACTCCGTACAACGATTGCAATGTTGATAAACGGAATAGAACCCTTCATACAGAGTTGAATAGATTGATAACATCCCGTATTCCTCTGGCGCTCCCGCCGTTTGCCACCGATCCCACCCTCTACACGACCGGCCTCCTCCACTTTGCGCACATCTACCTCACATTCGAGTCGCTATGGGCAGATCTACTACCTCCCACCTCGCCCGGCCCCGCTGCCTCACCACCCACATCACCCCTCCTCTCGTTTCTCCTCGTGAACCCTTACTCTGAGCCCGAGCTCTTCACGTCCCCGCCTTCGCCGCACGTTATCGCTTTTCTACAGACGTTACGGCCGAACGGGCTGGCTCGATCCGGGAGGCTTAAAAGGGACTTGGAGTTCCTGACCGGTCTCCATCCAACAGACTTTGAAGTGCTGTTGGCGCAATATCCGGGGGATAAGGTGGCTGAATATTGTGCGCATATTAGGAGAAGAGTCGGGAACAAGCCACACGTCCTCGTGGCATACGCCTGGTGTTACTACATGGCTGTTTTCTCCGGTGGGCGATACATACGGGCCGAGCTACTCAGGGCCGGAAACAATTTCTGGACCGCGAGCACCGAAGGCGACGCTTCGACTGCGGATAAGGGTGCAGTTCGATTGGAAGGGCAAGGCCTTTCCTTCTGGTCTTTTTCCGGGGAGCACGACGGAGTCGACATCAAGGAAGCCTTCAAGGCTCGTCTTGAAGCCGCTGAAGTACTTTTGACGCCCGACGAGCGAGTCGACATCATCGAAGAAGCCAAGATCATCTTCAAACTCAGCGCCGGTCTCGTGGACGAGCTCGACCAGAAATTGGGCACCGACCTTGAGAAACTGACTCAGTTTCATGCGGCGCAGCGACATCAGGTGGAGAAGACCAGTCACGAGACATTCACGGTCGGGCCGAACACCACGAAGATGGTCGGCACGTGGTACCATCGTCCCGAGGTCACGGGTGCACTGGTAGCCTTGGGGTGCTTAGCATGCGTGGCATTGTTGCGCTTTGATTATTAAAGCTAGTTGTTTCTTGCAAGGCATAGCCTCGGAGCATCGCATGTTGGGCGTAGTTAGGTCTCATGTTTGTGGCGGTTTAGAGGTCATCTACAAGGTTGTTGAGCAGCATGGCGGACGATACCCTACACACTAGTCTCATTATCAATATCATAATGTTTTCTTTATGACACACAACAATTAGGACTGACTTCGCACTTGTGGTACCATCTGTTAGACGTGATCGGATAAAGTCACTGGTCGACCACCCCGCGCACTGCCCATTGCCTGTAAACAGGTTGATAATATGCGGTGTCGCGCAACCGTGATTGGAACAGTAGCTGCTCGCGAACGTTGTTTTGATTGCGAACTGCCGTATCATGCGAGGGATTCCAGGGAGACGGAAGTCCATACGGAACACCACTGTCCGTCTTCGTGCTACATGAATTTGCCTATGAGTGGTGTTTCGATTTAGCCAGGCAGATTACTGACTATATTGCAAAGACTGCATACTTATTGTTGTATGTATAAGATTCAGCTCAGAGGTACCTAACCCAGCCCCACATAACGAGCGAGTCGTTGGGAGTATGTCAAGTTTGTAAAAAGTTGGTTGGATTTGGATGACGGCTGTGTCACCCAAGCTGTCATCTAAGCTCCAGCTCATACAGTCGACCAAGGCTATATGTCCTACGAAGTCTCTTGAAGTTACAATAGTTACCCGCTCCGTCGATTATTCCTCATGTGAGGCTGGGTTGGATACTTTTGAAGCCAGTGACATACTTCAAAGCTAGCTAGGTACATGTACGACAAGGAAGACATCTGCAGTACATCGAGAAGAGACCGGAGGTTCCAAATCTGGTAGTCGACTAAATACCCAAATCCAATATTCGTACTGCAATCACTGTCACTTCAATTTGGTAAAATGATGCGCAGTAGAGTATACAGAGAGGCATTGCCAGTAAAGCATGGGACGTGGACATATAAAGCTGCTAGACTCCCAAGCCAGAGCAAATCGTTCGCTCACACATTTCTGCATTCAGCGTCGAGACTTAGTACGAGTATCAATATGGTCCGCCCCTTCTTCCTCGCTGCTCTAGCAGCCACAACCTCCGTCGTCCAAGGACACCATCACTTCGTTCGTCTAGCCCACAACGGCGTCTGGCAGGCCCCCCTCCGCTACATCCGGTACGTTCAGTGCACTTGTATCAACATCTCCTTCCTTCCTTCCCCTTTTCTCATCTCTTACAACCCAATCTTTCCAATTCCACCCTAAAACCTCCTCACCAGAAACGTGACCGACCCCTTCTACGAACCATACAACCCAGAAACCAACCTCACGCATCATGAACGCGGCATCGCCGATCCGGCCTACTACCTTGATACCCCCAATTCCGTTCGCTGCGGCCGCGGCAACATGGACCATGCGGCTGAGACGGAGACACTCAAGGTGCAGGCGGGCGATTCGATCGAGTTTGTGAGCACAAATTTAGGGTATGAGCAGTTTGAGGACGAAAGGTATTGGAACTGTGAGGACGGGAGGGGATTTTGTGCGTATTTTGGAGAACAGTATCAGCAGCCGCAGAATTATGTGAGTACAACTTCACAAAAAGGGAGATATCGCTGACAAGAGAACGTATCCAGCCTATGCGAATCGTGCATAGTGGACCCATTTCCACGTATCTATCCGCCGTGCCGGAGGGCAAGCAGATAGGGCAATACGATGGCAGTGGAGAGTGGACCAAAATTTACACGGCGGGCGTAGAGATTCGCAAGAATATGACGAAGCCGTATTGGATTCCGAACAACAACACTGAAGACCAGTTTGGGCCCGCTACCTCGGGAATTGCACCGCGCGTTAGTACATTCACTGATTATCTTCTACGTTAATGCATACTGATATACGTAACCACAGCTGCCGTTTCGAATCCCCGCGCAGACGCCAGCAGGCCTTTACCTCCTTCGCATTGATATGGTGTACAATTACTGGCGTACGCCTGCTCAACTGTATCCGGCATGCGCGCAAATCCGCGTTGAAAGTAGTGCTACTGGAACGCTGCCTAAGGGTGTAAAGTTCCCTGAAACTTACGATCCTAAAATGCCTGGTGAGTTGATCACGGTGTTCCGTCTTAGACATCGAGGTTGTGCGTAACGTGCTGACGAGAACACAGGCATGAAGACCTCGGTTGCACATGGCATAGGATATGAGTTGGACACGGACTATGTGTATCCTGGAGGTGACTTGTGGACTGGTGAGAAGATGGTTGTTGATCGGCCGGATTTGACGCCGGTTTGAGAACCTTGTCTGTGTCGACTACACTGCTTTCACGTTCTTTGTTAGCCTTAGGTACATTCTCTAAGTTCTTTGTCGAGTAGTGGTGCAGACGCAATAGCATAGAGTCGAAAGCTGGAGCTTGGCTCTGTAGCTGCACACGTTTAGAGTTATGCAGATAAATGAAAACGGCGCTATCACTGTAGCGGAAACGCGGCCAGACGCATATGCAACTTGAGGATGCGACGCGCTACGGCGGGGTATTTCTACCACAAGCGAAGTCGCAACGTCACCCATTCAGCCCGGCAAGCACCCACCAACCCTCACGCTCCCCCCCACTGTCTCACGCCTTCTCAAGCACACCTCCACTCCCGCCCATTAATTTCGCTCCGAACGCGCCAGTATGTCTACACGCGGGCAGTTCAACACGAAGAATCCGACCATAAAGCGCATCCGTACGTCCTCCCCGCCTCCTTCACCGCGGCGATGCGCCTGCTGGTCCTAGTGTGTACCCATGCTGATTGTGCCTTAGTCAAAGAGGCGTCAGAACTTGCTTCCCAGCCCTCCCTCGACTACCATGCCGAACCCCTAGAAGACAACCTCTTCGAATGGCACTTCACGCTGCGCGGCCCACCCTCCCCCTCCCCCTATGCATCCGGCATCTACCACGGGCGCATAGTGCTCCCGCCACAGTACCCTCTCCGCCCGCCGTCCTTCCGCTTTCTTACCCCGACCGGCCGCTTCGAAGTCAACCGCGAGATCTGCCTGTCCATCAGCGGCCATCACGAAGAGACGTGGCAGCCGGCGTGGGGGATACGTACGGCGCTCGTGGCGATGCGGAGTTTTATGGATACCGATGCGAAGGGGCAATTGGGCGGAATGGAGGCAGGGAAGGAGGTCAGGGAGAGGATGGCGAGGGAGGGGGGAAATTGGAGGTGTGGGGTTTGTGGGAAGACAAACACTGAGATACTGAAAGAGAGGGAAGACTTGGTCGGGGAGGAGGGGAAGAGGGAGGAGGAGGTTGTGCCTGATGAGTTGAGGCTCGCCTATCGGGATGAGTTAGGGAAGGCAGAGAAGCTGCCGGATCCAGCTAAGGGGGATTCGGCGGATGGACCAACGAAGTCGAGTTCGACATCTGCGGCGCCTGCGGTGGATGCGACTACTTCTACCCCATTGATCACACCGGCTCCCGCTCCCCAACCTACGAGAACGATCCCCGCTCCCCAGCCTGTGGTCCAGCAGATTCTACGACAAAGCCCCGATCGCTCGCTTGCTTGGATCGATACATGCATATACGGCGTTGGCGCCGCGCTAGTCTTCTTCATATTGAAGAAGTTTGCTTCGTAAAGCACCAGGTCCTTCATCTGTAGTATACGATAGGACTTTTTGAAGGCGTTCGGCACTGAGTACATTGGGATGGTTACAGCGTCCAGTCTCTTTTTTTTGGGCGCAATTCATGGGCGTGGGTGTTGGTTGGAGTTGGTTATAATTTTGCAGCATGGAAGCCAACAACTTCCAGCGTTTCACTCTCTTGCGGAACTCGGTCAAGAGCTACGTTCTGTGCATTTTTGGGTTGGAGTAAAATATGAACGTGGATGGGGCTGGTCTTTGTCTATATTCACTCTTCGACATAAATAAATAAATTATAGAGTGTATAGGAGAGGTAATGCATCTCCCTCTACTTCTGTACTTCTTGACCAAATGATCTCCACTAGGGACCTCCATCCTCGATTCACATTTTCAAGTTGTCGTTGCCCCGGACACAATCCCCAAGGCTGCATTGACACTACAACACCCCATATCATACCGAAGATTCTATCACCAGATAGGCCCCAGCCCTTTTTATTCTATCAACAGCCATAGTTGTACTCACACCTCGTCTTAGCGGCATCTAATGGCACAGTCTCCGGGCTACTAAGGGTAGACTTAGACGGGATGGCGACTCGGGTAGGAGGTGGAGGTTGACGATGGATAGGATTATGAGGCGCCTCTGAACGCACTTTCAAAGGGTTATATTGTAGACACTTACGTGCATTTTGGTTGGGCGTTATACTTTTATGGTCTTGCTTCGGACCGAGAACACAATTTCATCACTATTTGATGTGATGGCTACCCCCTTTCGGTCTTTAGACTATATGATGTGTGTGATTGCCGCTAATTCTAGACTTTAATACCTACAAACTCCTGAAGATGCTTCAAATATATCATCAACAAACCAGTAGGGAGAGGGAAACCACAAACATTACCCTCAGACCACCTACGCCGTAAACCACAACCCCCTCTTATCCTCCTTCTCCTCCTTCTCCTCGTCGTCCTCATCGTCCTCGTCATCCTCTTCCTCCACACTGCTCGTCGGCGTTCCCAGCACCGCACTCTTAGTCATCGTCGGCTTATGTTTTCTCCCACTAGTAACGGTCCCGTTACCAGTCCCGTTGCCGCCCTGTCCAGTGCCCCCACCCAAAGTCTCCAACAAAGCATCCCCCGTCCCCCACAAACTCTCCTCAAAGACCTTCGCGTCCTCCGTGCCCCACTCCGCATCTTCCGGCACCGCCTTCTTCCCGGGAAAAGCGAGATACAAAACATCTTTCTCCCCGTGACCAGAGTTCCCCGTAATATTCTCATCAGGGAAGCAAAGTTTAGCAAGACTAATCGACGCCTCGCCAACCAGGTTATCCGCATTAGTATCGCCCCAAATGCCAAGAATGTATTGGTCGCCACACACGACGGCCATGACACTCAACGGCTCAATGCCGTACTCCATTGGATCAAAATTCGGTCCACCGTTGCCGAAAACGACGAATGTCTGATGGTGCGTATTCAGATCCTCAATCTTTCCACCGGAGAGTTCTTTCACAGTATCAGCAAATGATGTAATCGATTGCCCCGTCTGGTCGTTTTCGCAATCACCCGTCCCCGCGCCCGCACCATCACAGTCAATGTCCACATCAGCGTAGGCGGATTCGCCTTTAAGGAAGATGGCGCCGCTCGCGGGGTCTTGGCAGTATACGGTCGACGAAGAGCCAGAGCCGGTAGCAAATTTGGAGGAGATGGGATTAGAGCAGTCGCCTTGCTAGGGGAAGGTCAGGGGTGTGTCTAAGAGGAGGGGGAGAAAAGGGGGAGTTAGGAATTGCACGTACGATGTTGGCGTCGTAGAAAGCTTTAAGATTGGTCGGTATTTCGCGAGCTGTTGCTACCGCGGCGAGAGCGAGGGCTAAGGAGGTGGTAGAACGCATGTTGAGGTGGTCGTGAGGGATGGTGATGAAGCTGGTATCGCAGGGACTGGAATGAGATTGAGAGGAATTGTACGGGCCAATAAAACGATGTACACAGTACAAGATTGAATGTAAAACTTCAAAAATTAGAGATAAATTTGGAAGATTGGAAATAGGCTCAGACTAAACAGCTGAAGTAAATGGCTTGGTGAAGAAAAAGCATACCTGAGGCGCGCTCCACGACGCTTTATACAAACCCCCAACCAACCTCATCACAGTCTCCGACAGCCATCCCGCCACAACTCACAAATTCTCCTTCTTTATCTCGACCCCAAAGTAGCTAAGACCTGCCCCCATCCAAGCTTTTCAGACACCAATGCTTGATCAAACTCACAGCCCCATCTCCGCATCGTTTTACCAACCCCTACAAACGATCCAATGAGGATCACATCGCAGCGGCACAAGTCCGCCTGCGAACGATGACTAAATCCGCTGTTCCGTAGGCCAGCGTGGTGAAACGTGTTTGCCCAATGGGACCGTGGCGTTGTTTCCGGACGGACTTTAAGTAAGCGAATTAGGCTAGGATGTGCTGGGGTTAGGGTCAGATTAAACGGAGTAGATTGGATGACTATTTCGTCGCGCGTTTGAGATGTGCGATGGATAGATTGAGTCGGGCGGGCGTTTGGAGACGTTCTTTTCAGGCTGTAGTAGGGATAGGAGTGGGAGGCAGAGGGTTGGCGTGTGAACAAGCCGGGGATTTCCATCAGATGTGTCAGGCGTGCTACAGAATTGACAGACATGCTGATAATTACGCGGGTTCGTCTTTAACAAACCAGAAAAGAATTATATTAATTAAAGCTTAATTCGAATCTTAGTCCTCTGTCTTGTATCTTCGTCTGAATATCTACCTGTTCGCATAGGTTCGAGAGGCACCTGGGAGTAGCTCATAGCAACAGTCATTGATGAACCCCCAGCAGTAGACGGCCCAAGATGGCAAAACGAGGCTGCGCCTCGCTTGGCTCTCGTTTCACGCGAAGATCTACAGTGGATGACATCGACTTCGTCTCTCAACTCACAACCACCAACCAGACCACCCACTCCGCAATGCTTACGATTACCTGGGATGGAACTTCGAGATGAACCGCTCAACTCAATTGGCGCCACGACCGAAGTACTCCGATGGCGATGCCAACACAAGCTTCGAAATGCTCCAGCGCGATGAAGAGCGCAATCCATCGCTCAATTCGATAGCCCACACTGGCAGACGCTCTGACAAGAAAAATGACATGACTCTCCGTGAGAAAATCATTTCGTTCCCGTGGAAGACGTGTCTGGTGATAGCCGGGCTCCCGCTCGCGCTAGCCCTCATCATCTCTCTCGCGACAGCCGCCGAACGCGCATCCGTAGGGTATATCCTTCCTCGAGACTGCTACCCAAATGGTCTATGGAAAGAATCTGCAGGCGCAACATGGCGTATCATGGATTCGTCTTATTTCTTCACGCCAAACCTGAGTTTCGGATCCATGACCTTCACCCAAGTCAAGGTCATAGACATTGCATGGGACCTCCTCGTCGGGCGAGGGGGCCAACTTCTCCTCGCCTACGTCAACTATCGTGTCTTTAACGAATGGCTGCTGTATCACATGGAGTTGCATCTCACCAGCTACAAGATGTACACAGCCATTGCGTTTCAGACGACAAGTCTAGGGACGCTGGGTGTGTTAGGGAAAGAGTTCCTTGCGTTTGGGAAGGGGACGTGGAAGAGATTCTTTAGGTGGCTGGCTATGTTGAGTATGCTGATTAGCACATTTTACGTGCTGGCTTTCCCGACGCTAATGGCGGCTATGACGGGGTATATCACGACGTATGAGCCGTATGTGGAGGATTACGGGGGAAACCTGATTGATTGGGAGAAGGTAAAGACGGTTTGGGCTGTTGTTCAGGATAGTGATAGAATTGGGGATTATGATCGCCCGCTTGCAGCGACTACGGACGATGCGGAACTCACGGATGCTATAATGCACTGTAAGTTTCCAGCCCCCCCTTCACAGTCGTGTAACTAACGGCCCAACAGACATGAAAGAATACGATGACTTTGCCATATATGTCAGCCTCAACGCGACCCACCCCAGGCCCACGTCCTACAACTACCTCCAAAATAAATCGACCACCTTTGTCTTCTCCGGCGATAGAATTGAACTCCCTGCCCCCTCGCTAAACATAACTTGGACTGGCTACAAGCCCTCTGACACTAGCCGCGGCGATGCAAAAGAAGCGCTTAACTCCTTGCCGGATCTGTTGTTCTCCCTCACCGGCGACCGCCAAGGAGACGTTTATAACTCCACTTACTTACTCACCCATGGCTCTTGCAAGCCTTCGGAAACCTATCAATGGGGCTTCTCCTACATTTTCCTCTTCATGGTCAGCATTTTCAATTTCGTATGGAGTTGTATAATGGTGGGCATGTGGCTTGATACGAAAAGGGGGAGTAGGATGTATAAGGCCGGAAGGAGGCCTGGGTTGCTTAGGAGTGTGCTTGATGTCAGTAGGGCGATGCGCGAGGAGCTTGGTGCGGACGCGGAGGAATTTGAGGAGGAGGCGTTGAGGAAGAGATTAAGAGAGAGTGGGGGAGCGTTGGTCGTGCCGAAGATGGAATTAAGAGTTTCGAGAACGGATTCGGGGGAGTTGTGGAAGAGGGGAAATAAGAATCGATGGCCGAAGGCGAGTACCTTCTAGTTCGCCAGAGAGAATAAATGCAATAGATTTGGTATCATGCGAGGTGTTTAAGCTACAGTGCGCCGATCTCGAGTTTGTTCGCGTTGAATCACCATGAGAAAGCTTCAACATCCAACTCCCAAACCACCTTTCCAGTCTTTCCTTTCCTTGCAACTAGACTCCGCACCTCATCGCACATCCCACCCGTTCCACAAACCACAACACCAATCCGCGCCCACCCAATTTCCTCCTCGCGCTCCAGCACCTGCGCCAAATCGAATCGACGACCTACACTAACCTCTTTCTCTCTAACCCCACTCAGCACACCCACCATGTCATCCACAAGTCCCTGCGCGCCTGCTTTAAGGCTCCAGAAGAGTTTCACATTCTGATGGTGCGCTACGAAGGGCAGTGCGCCCGTGATCCCGATGCCACCCGCGATCAAGATGAGGCGGTCAGTGTTGAGGACAGACGAGGGGTGGTTATTTGGGTATGGTCCGTCGAGAAGGGTGAGTAGCGATGTGTGGGTTGCGAGACTACGTGTAAGACCGCTGGACTTGCGTACGTAGAGAGAGATGCCGGATGCGCTGGTGTGCTGGGGAGAGGTTGTGACGGCGGCCACGGTACCGCTCTTCTCGATGTCTGAACCTGAGTGCTGAGAGCCGCGTGACGAGGTGGCGTTTAGACTGTGGCCACGTGATCGGAGGAGCGCCGTTGGTATGATGGAAAAGGGGTGATTTTCCCATGGACGAAGGGGATTGAGCGTAGGAAAGTACGCATATGTATGCATTCCCGGTTGCGCATCCCATCTCAAATCCTTAACGTCAATACGCACAACATCCTCACACACCTGAACAACTTTCGACCTGCGAACCCCATTCTTCAAAACGCGACCAACGCGAAGCACGCGATCGAAGAACCAAACCGCACATGCTGCGTACATCCAAAACTCATAACCCCACTTCCTTTCAAAGAGATACTCAATGTGGTACCACGAGCCGACGATAACGAAGATGGCAAGGAGAATATGCATGATCAGGAAGATCTCATAGCTAAGGCGGCGGAAGTAGAGCGACGATATTACCACCATGATGCAGCATGCCAGCGTAGCTACGATACCCCAGATCCAGTATAGCTCTTTCTGCTCGGCGGCGACCGTGCCACGGCGATTGTAGAGCATGAATTCAAGGATGGAGTGCAGGATAATTTGAAGCGTGAATACGCGGGCGACCCATCTGTGCAAAAGCATGTACGTAGAATGGCTCCAGTTAGTCAACCATAGCAGGATATTGTTGCGGCCCGAAAATAGGATAACGAGTGGTGCGAGGGCGAATGCAAGAGCGCCGGTACGGGCGGCAACGTAGCCTAGCGTTTCTTCCCAAGCACTGGCAAAGTACATGTTACCCGGCTGGTACGAGGGGTAGCCGACAGCCGTGGCGACGATATTCAAGATGATGAACATGCCAATGTAGATAGTGTGGCCCATTGTTGGTGCGTTTCCAAGTCCGAATGGGAGAGCGCGGACGTGGTATGTGCCAATGAGCTGGGGGTAGATAAAGCGCGGTTTGAGCTTGTCGATGATGCCGGTCATGTAGGGAAAGTAACCGAGTCCAGAGAGGAAGATGGGGGTGCCGAAACTAAGGACGAGTAGTATGATACACCACTTCGAATGGTTCGTCTCCGCCTCAGCGAAAGCTTTCAAGGTACCCCGATAAAACTCCCACGTTTCCTCATTGTAAGAAGCCGTGAAGTTCAGCACAGGCATCTCATCCTCCTCGCTCAGCTTCTCCGTTGGTGCTTGTTCCACCTGCGCCAGAGCCTCATGGTAGCTCCACTTAGGCCATACAGCCTTCTCTCCTGTGCATTCATCGGCCCAGTACTTTTCCAGCTTCCAGGGTGCGATATCGTCAGTGCATGTCGCGTTAATGCAGTACGCCAGCGAAGTGAGCCATGGTGTGTCGCCGGCGCGACATTCTGGGGTTGTTGCGCCTCCACCATGATGACCTCCCCCGCCATGGTCGTGTCCTGAGCAGGCGAGCATTGCGCTCGAGAAGACGGATCGGCATGCGTAAGCGCAGTTTGGGTTGTACACTGCTATGGTCAGCCTGTATTTGTTGAAGTATCGAACAGAACACTTACTGGGAATGCCATAGCCGATGAGAGCATCCACTGCACCCGAAAAAGCGAGGAGCACCAGGCTCGCAGGCCCCAAGAGGTTCGTCATGCTGGAGAGACGGTGGGTTAAGTGGCCTTTAGTGCTTAAACATTAGAAGTCAAGCACTCCAGCGAACATTAAGTACTGTCCAGCTCAGCATCGCAGTCCAGCACCAAGCATTAGGCGTTGCTCTCGGTCTCGACGTGCAAAGCCTCATATCGACACTGGCTGTAAACCTGCTCAATGGCGCGGTCGAGCCCACGCTTTTACAGAATGTCACGGTGCACAACGTGCTCAGCCAAGCTGTCCCAGCGTTTCGCATGCCGGGCGAGAGCTGTCGAACCTGCACTTTGGATCAGGCCTCAATATCAAAATCCTCATTGCTCTCTTGAAAAATCGACGCAAACTTGCGCAGCTGCATATAATTGATCGAACCGAATTTAGGCGGGACTTGGCAGCGCTTGGCTTGTGAAAGGCGGAGCTTGGCTTCGTGTGATGTGTGTTTCTGCAAATCTTCTTCGCATAGATCAAAAGAAATGGTGGTTCTACGTCTCAGTGGTGGTCATGTCTGATGTGCCACTTGTGTGCAACAATATCTCGAAGTTTTGACGCTGTAATGAAAACGGCAGAGAAAAAGTCCCCCAACAGCCCAAACCCCGGCGTAGGTCCTGAAAGGCGAAAAAAGAATTGGGCCGTCTCCAAATTACACAAACTTTACTCTAAAACGCTTAATTCCGAAGCCCTTATTTAGATCTAGTTGGTCAGCAGCATACCATGGTTGGGGATTGGTCTTCCCGTCGTTTAGGAGCTCTAATGCAAGCGCAGTCGAGCGTGTGGATCGATACACCAACGGCCCTTAACTGTATGTTGATATATGGAGTACTTTAGGGTGTGTAGTTCACTAGGTAGTTAAAGCGTTAGAATGAAAGTGACGAGTGTCTAGTACTGGTTCTGCTGCACATGAAGGGGCACGGACAAAGGCGCGTTTATGTAGTTTTGGCGACCTCCAGCTTCGATGGAGATGAGCTGTATCGGTCGATAGGCCAAAATTGAAGCTCTCCGCCTACGCCCTTTCAAGGCGAATCCTTTTTAGTTCGCCAGAGAGAATAAATGCAATTGATTTCGTATCATGCGTAGTGGTTAAGCTACAGTGCGTTTATCTCGACTTTGTTCGCGTTGAATCACTGATAGTGATTTGTACTCCCAATACTTGCATAAAGGATGTATCTTTCTCGAGGCTTTGCGTGGCTCATCGTTACTCAAAAGGAATTCGGATAGACGTGAACCTTGGTTCTACGAACCGTAGATGCTCTAAATTTGTGTCTTTGTGATCCGAACAACGGTTCGTCGATGACTCAAGTAATTGATGATTTGGTGTTTACCTATGGTAATTCGGAGAGTCCAGGGAATAGGGAATACAAATAGCGCTGCTCCTTGCCTCCGTGATACTATCATCCTATGACCCGTCAAGATAATCTGAAATGACCGTCCAAGACAGCAACCTCGACATTCCAGCCCTCACCAACGCGCGAATCTTCTATCTTCTGTCTTCCAAACCACCTTTCTAGTCCTTTCTTTCCTCGCAACTAGACTCCGCACCTCATCGCACATCCCACCCGTTCCACAGACCACAACACCAATCCGCGCCTACCCAATTTCCTCCTCACGCTCCAGCACCTGCGCCAAATCGAATCGACGACCTATACTAACCTCTTATCCTCTAACCCCACTCAGCACACCCACTATGTCATCTGCAAGTCCCTGCGCGCCTGATTTAAGGCTCTAGAAGAGTGTCACATTCTGATGGTGCGCTACGAAGGGCATTGCGCCCGTGATTCCGATGGCACCCGCGATCAAGATGAGACGGTCAGTGTTGAGAACAGACAAGGGGTGGAACGTAGTTAGACGCATTGCAACAGGCGAGTAAGCGGAAAGGTTCACTGGGACGTCTTCAGGATAAGTTGTCGTTGCAGAGGGAGATATGAGAGGAGTGGTTCGTTCAGAGATGTAACCTACCTATTCTGCGCGGTACCCTAACATAAGCAGTGCTTGATTGGCCATCAAATAAATGCGCATTCTCGCCTAAACATGAAGTACAAATGTTCACAGGTCTATTCGATAGATGGTCGTGTACCGAAGTCAACACACTAGGCATTGAACCAATCTTTGAAGCACGCACACTCACCTCGGGGGAGAGCGACCCACAGGTGCGTTGAAGGACTTGGATGAAGACTCACAACGGTCTTTGATTGACTTAACGCCGTAATGTTTTTCAAATCACGGCATGAGAAAAGTTACATATGCTTATACAATACTCCTGTCGCCTGAAAGATTGTAACGTGCGCATGATTTCGAGAGGCTCGATGTTACGGTGATTGGAAATACAGCGTTTTGGAACATGGTCTATCATAATGTCAAAAAGGAAAAGGCTCAACTGGATAATCAATCAACCGCACACACGAACGGCCGATGCACACCAACGCGCCCACAATGCATTGCCCCAGTCCAAAATGCAAAGCGTATGCATGATGTCTATCTGCACCAGCCAACGACCAGGCGCACACCATGTGACAAACACACTTTAATCCAGTATCGCGCTTCTTGGTCCTTTTCTCGTGCCGGCTATTTGGGCGAGGAAAGTCTATTCGTTCTCCTCTCCCTCCAAAAGTGTATACTCCAAAATATCGCTCAACGTAAGCACACCCTTAAGCTTCCCCTCATCATCCAGCACAATGAATCGATGCACGCGGGAACGCCGAATCGTGTCGTAAACGGTAGCGAGAGCATCTTGTACGGAGCACGTGTATATGCCTGGGAAATCCTGCGCTTGTGTTAGATGTTGACCAGTACTACTTCGCAGCACTGCGACTCTGTGGGAGTACTATATGGATGGGTGATCCTACATCTGAGCGCTTGAGTAGCGCGTCGCCAACGCTGAGAGCGAGGTCGTCGTAGACACCGCCTTTGATGAGGGTAATGACGTCTACGGCTTCGAAAACGTTGAGCACGATGCCTTTCATTCCACAGTCAATTCAAAATTCAATCGTTTCCGGCTTGTGTTATACATACCATCTTTGTCGATGATCGGAACACTTGATATACTCTTTTTGACCAGCATGTGAATCACATCCATAACTGGCGTATCCATGTTCGCCGTAGCCAGTCCCTCATACGTCCCCACATTCAACTCTCGCAGCGGCTTCCGCAGCATCTGTGTCTCCTTCACGTTGACGGCGATGAACTTGAGTAGTCGGTACTGCGTGATTACGCTGACCACCATAGCGCGATGTGTCTCGTCGTCGATATCTATGATGGGGATGCGGCGCGCGCGAGATTGTAGCATCTTGCGACATGCTTCGTAGAGCGGTTTCTCGGGATGGACGGAGATTGTTTCTATGGGGTTGACGCCGAGGGCTTTTTCGATGTCTATGAGTGTGAATTAGATTGGGGTAGCGGAGATGGAGGCGTAGGACTCACCTCGGAGACTGTTCAGGCGGAATTGGTCTACCCGCGCCAACGCGTCGGGATTCTGCCAGTAATACTGGATGACGTTTATGTAGTCAGATGTGGTAAGTAGACCGGCGAATGTCGAGGACTTGGAATCCCACAGCGGGGCGGATACGATGCCTTTACCGACAATTAGCCCAACATTCCCGCAGTTCAAATGAGTGCAACTCGACCCACCATTCTGAATCAAAATATTGAGGCTTTTCTTGACAAGCAGCGCCGTGTCGAAAACGATAAGGCGGAAGCTGAGCGGCAGCACATCATAGCTCGTCCGCACCTTCAAGAACGCACGAATCGTCGTCTATGCACACGTTAGCAAGCTCGACCACCACCACAGTCCACAACATCTCCTACCAGTCCATCAAGTTGCTCGCGATCCACGGCCGTAAGAGCTCTTGGAGGCATAACCGGTCGGCCTTGCTCTAGGTACGTCCGGGGGGTGACGAAGGCAAGGCGGTCGCTGGGAGCATCGTTAGCGAGGGCCGCGGCGGGGACGGGCGTCGCTGAGTCGGCCGTGTCTGCGCCAGACATCGTGACTGTGCTCCTTTGGATGGAGCCGCATGGGGGAGAATATGTGGCGCGTGCTGTGTGGACTGTGGGGTTCCAATGTTTCCCCGTGCGCGCCGACGAGAGTGAGGTCGGCCGCAGTTGGTTTGCGGCGGGCCTGCCACGCGCTAGCAGCGGGGCTTGGCCAGTGCGTCGAGATCAGATCTAGTGAGTGAAGTCACCGCAACCACGCCCTCGACCACGCAACTGGGATTAACAAGATTCCAAGGATTTGATGTTCGAAATCGTGAATTTCCGGAGCAACGCCTGGCTTCAAACATATAATAAACAGTGGGTGGATTGCCCATCGAAGGAGAATTTCCCCGGGGGAAATACAGAGAGATGAACACTCGGACACGCTGCACACCTCCACACGAACATGCAAAACGCCTGCTTCCGAATCTGCGCAAAGTCCACATCAGACAGGGCGTCTTCCTCCAGGACCGTTTCTCCCACCTTCATCTCTCATCAAGAGCCTCGAAATAGATTGCGCGAGTACTCTAGGGACGATGAAGTGATCGCGTCCCGCTCCGCCTGTCTACTTGTGCTGTCAACTGCTGGTAGGATGCTTCTGAGCAGCTTTGACCGCGTCCACGTTGAGCTCTGGACCTGGCTCGGCCTCCTCTTCCTCCTTGATCATTTTATCGGCTACTTTCTCGACGTTCTCTGGCTCAATGCCGTTGTCTTTCTTCGCCTGTGATACGATGGCGTCCGCCTCACTGACGCCAGTCTTTGCGCCCATGTCTACGCCCATTTGGGCTTCGGTCTTGCGCTGCTTGAGAGCTTTGTTGTCGAAACGGACGACCATGCAAGACAGATTGTCTGTAGAAAAGCGCGCTAGTGCATGGTCGACGAGCGTCTTGGAGGCTCCCTGCGGGTCGTGGACACCCCTGACAAGGTCAACGGCCTCCTGGTCGGAGCACACGTCCCAAAGCTGTGATTGTTAGCCTGCATGCTTCGAGCTGTTTCAGATCATGACTTACCCCATCGCAGGCGAGGATGAGAAACTCATCCTGATCCGGCTGGATCACCGTTTCCGTAGTGTAGGGGTGACCGGTGACGAGGTCCTTCATGTACGCATCACCGAGAGCTCGTGTGACAGCAAGGACGCCGTTGACACGGTTGTTGAGGATCAAGCCGCCAGCGCCAGCGACACGACGGCCTTCGTTTTCATCGCTTCCCTTGTGGTCGTAGGACAACCGCAAGGCCCTGCCATTGCGGCACAGCACTATCCGAGCATCGCCGACGTTTGCCGTATATAGAACACGTTGGCGGCTCGCATCGTTTCGCACACGCACTTCAGCTTGCTGTGCGTCCGACTGTCCGGCAGCCTCCGAAGCGGGGCCGTCGGTTTGTTTCTCCGCACCATCGCTGGCATGCTTCACTGCTGACACGGCGGCCGGCGCAAATAGAACTGATCCAGTGGACGACTGAGCATTGGGTACCCGATCTTCCCACCTCAAGACAGCTATTACGGCCGTGCAACCGCTGTTCTTGAGAGGCAGCTTTTCTAGTTGTTGATCAACCTGGGTAAAGGTTTGGTCGAGGAGCTCCGGTATAGGTGTGTTGGGGTTTTTTCGGATAGTCTCTTCTAGTAACAAGTGTAACTTCTTCCCACACCAGTCTGCAGCGAAAGTGCCGGCGTGTCCATCGAAGATGGCGAAGTATCCGTTGTCCGTTTCTACGACGGGCTGATCGGACTGGGTCGATGCCTCGGAGACGGACCCTCGACCCTGAGCAAAGGACGGTGCGGGAGTGCTCAGGAAATTATAGAGATATGCGTGTGTGTCCTCCATGGTTCTCCTGCATTTCTTGTTCTTGTCCTCGGTGACGCCCACACGGAACGTCGACCGCGGCCCAGGGTGTGATTCGCCCGCGGAATTGTTCAGCGTGCCTTGCGGGACGCTCAAAGCAGGATCTGCCTTGCCGAGCTTCTGCATGGGTGTCTGCTGCGCAGGCTTCTCAACGGCAGCGGTGCCGGACGTGGGCGAGGAGCCGCTTAGGTGGAGAGACTGTTTTGCGCTCGAAAACATATCTCGAGCGCGCGAAACGCCACTGCTTCTCCGCTTCTTCTCGCCGCTCGGGCTGGCGTCGCTGGGCTTGCGCTCCACGCTCGTACCGGTGCTGCCAGTCCGCTTCTTCTCGTCGGCGCCCGCGTCGTTGGCCACCGTGGTAGCCATGGGCGTATCGACCGAAGCAGGAGAATCGACTGTTGGAGATTCGTCGTCTTTCCCAGGGGACGTGCCAAACATCCTGTTCAACAGGCCTCCTTGGCTGGAGAAACTCCGTCGCTTGTTTCCTGCCAGATTGATGGTGTTGCGGGGGCGCACGCGGTATGCGGGGTAGGGTCTAGAAATACGTTTGCAGCGGGAAATACGACAAATGTCGCAGCGCGTCGTGTGGTGATGTCAACCCTGTATAACTAATTCGAATGTTAGAGTAGAGCTCTCCAAAACGCCGTCAAACATGGCAATCAAAGAGGGGTAGGGCAGCACGCCAACGTGGTTGGGGCCACGGGCCGTGCGCTTGCAGAAACGGTGCGCTCCGCGAGCAAACGTACCGATGAGTAGGGGAGGATTGGTCAGCGCTGCAGAGGGCGTGTCGAGGGGTTGTACAGGTATAGAGGCCAGTATGCAGGTGTTGGCGCAGGCGACGTGGTGGAAGAGGCTGATAGCTCTAGGCGCTGCGGCTAGCGAATGACGTCGGACGTCTGCGCGTCGGCGACCAGGCACGGTGCAGTGCGGATGGAGCAAAAGCCGGGACTAGAGGATAGGACAGGTGGTCGTGGCGGAGATTATGAGCAGCGTCGGTGTCGAGAATGACAGAGCGCGAGAATGCTACTTCAACAGTCGGCCGTGTTGAGATGCGGGGATGCACGTTGGCCGTGCGCGCGAGGAAGGCGGCGGCGGCGGACAGCCTTGTCTCATCAGGCCGTTCCTTTGCTGGCTTGCCGTCCGAGGCTCGCCTGGGGCTGCGCTCGTGTGAGCCTATCCAGTCAACTCAAGCGCAGTATATCGTCACCCAAGCAGCCCGATTCCTTGGGTTCAGATGCCCCAGGCAAGGCTTCTGCTATTTCGGGGCTGGGTTTAGACGAGTGATCTACACCATGTGGAACTCGCGTCGTCCACCGACGCAACAAGCAGGCAGGGGTGTTTGACATCTAGCGAGCATGATTGCGGTGTGAAACATGGGAAACAGTGCGACTGTCTTGCAGCTTGCAAACGTATCTCAGTCATCGTGAGGAGATTCTTGGATGATGTACATTGTGGATCGTGGTCGACTCAACCAGATGAGCATCATGGAAGCAACAAAGCCACCAGAGGGGCCTTGAGTCAAGACAAAGAACTAAGCTTTACCGCGGACAGAGGTACATGGCCGTCTCAGGAAGTGATCCGGAAGTGACCCAGAAGTCCGCTGACCCGCCAACTCCGTAACGCCGACGCCGGCGCCGTCTTACTACGAACGAACGCATGCATCGCCTCACCTTCGCAGGCTGTCCAGTCGCGCCTGCAGGTCGTCGTCGGCGCCTGTGTCTCCTCCGCCGACCGCCTGAGCAACCCGGCCTTCTGCCACGGCAGTCTTCTGCAGACCGGATGGTGTCTCGCCAAGCTGGATGCATCGTCAGAACTGTGTGCACTTTGGGTGGGACATGTGCGCTTACAGCCGCGCCAAGGTCGATGCCTATCTCGTCAAGCACTTGTTGGACGACCTCTTCGCCCTCCTCTTCATCCTCGAGTCCCGTGACATCGTCGATGGCGTCGTCCATCATCTCCTGCCGTTGATCCATAATGTCGTTCTCCTTCTCGAACTCCATGGCGATGCGTTGGAGGGCGGGGAGGTTCATCTGTCGGTTCATGCTTCCCAGCAATGCTGCCACTGGTTAGATCAAGTCTCAACATGCAGGTCGTGCCCTTACTTGTTGCGCCTTTCATCGACTGCATCATCTGCTCGTTACTGCGGACCGTCTGTCTGTTATCAGCTCCATACCGACCCATGCTCCATGCCACGCACCTGTATCCTCAATGATATAGCCTGCAGCTGAGTCCGCATCTGGTAGAACTTCTGGATGTATCTTCATAGCAGGCATCAGCACAAGTCCCCGCAGGAATGATGACCATGTATGCGCACCGTCTTGTCCGCACGAGGTCCTTTGCCTGTATCCGCAGCGGCCCCATCTGTCCGTTCTTCGCGCTCTTCTTGATGTCCTGCACCAGCTTCTTCTCCTGGTTCTCCAGCTTCACGCGCTCGCGATCGAGCTCCCGCTGCGTCTTCTCGAGTGCGCGCTGGTGCTTTCGCAGACGCTCGGCGGGCGTCATGCGCTTGCCGAAGGCCCATTCCACGATCTGTGCAAGTTAGGTACGAGTACATTTGTCCAGCGGGGCTTTACGGACATTCATGGCGGCGGAATGGATCGGTTCGCCTCGGGTATGTGTGCAAATGCTCCAGGAGCGGTGCTGCCGCTAGAGTCGCTGTGATGCTGGCTGCCGCGGAGCTGCCTAGAGATGATGTCGGTGGTCGGGCGGGTCGCAATAGCCCGCTTCGGCAGCGTCAAAAGTCCAGCACGAGCTCAACAAACGCCGTTGAACAAGCTGCATGTGTGCTTGTCATTGACCTTCGATACAGACAATCCACCCTTGGGCACGGAGTACACTCTGTTCAAACTTCCCTTGCCAGGAATCACCGCGTCGTGTGCTGTGGGAAACCATCCCTGCACTTGGCGCTCGCCACCCACGTTCTACTTCGCGTGCTGCATCGCCTTACGACATCCTCCTCACCCCTACCCGAAAATCTTTTGCCTCTGACACCATCACATACACGCCGCGACATGCGACTCCTCTCATCCACACTTCGCACCTAATCACCCCCAATGAACCCCAAAGATCGCGCCAACACCCCCTCGTCCCCTGGCGAGTCGTCCTCCAGCCGTCCCAACGATGGCCCGCATGCGCGCCCCGGATATATGACGGTCGGGTCGGGCTCGACACCAGAGGCCGCGGCCCGCCTGATATCGATGCTGGACCAAGACTCTGGATACGGCGGCAGCCTGGTCGACGGAGATGCCTCTGGGCGCAGTTATCCCAACATCGTCGAAGACCGCCCGTCCGCCTCCCCCACCTCCATCCTTCCCGCAAGTGCAGGCGTCGCCGAGCAGGACAGACAACGCAGCCATGTACTGCAGCTGCGATACAACCAGAACAAGAATGCGCTGGCCCGGTCCATCCACGGCACAATTGATGCCTTGAAAAGCTTCCAGGAGTACAACATGAAATGGCCGGCGCACTACCCTTCTGTGCCCCCAGAGCCCAAGCATACCCGCACCGACTCGCGTCCAGGGCTGCAGCACACCCAGTCCGCGCTGGGCGACTTTGAGCCGCAAGTCCGATCCCCTGATCGACCACGACCCCCGCGGCGGGCAGGCACATCGATTGGAACAGACTTGGACGCAGGAGAGTCCAGCTCTACCGCTGTGCCGGAACAGAAACAGGAGCCTCGCTTGGTCACACCGCAGCTTGCCCAAGACTTTTCCGTCCTGAAGCTGGAACTACGTATGGGCGGACGCACACAGACGGACTTGGTACATTCGCTAGAGAAGGGCTCAATAGCGTCGCTTCTAGACGGCCAAATCCAGCAAAGCATTCGCCACCTGTACTCCATCAAAGAGAGAATCGAGGATACCTCGAGCAAGGTCCTAGTAACCGGAGACCTGAATGCAGGCAAGTCGACCTTCTGCAATGCGTTACTCCGACGAAAGGTCCTTCCCGAAGACCAACAGCCCTGCACAAACATCTTTTGCGAGGTCCTTGACTTCCGGGAGAATGGTGGTGTTGAAGAGGTTCACGCTATACCCCATGGATCCGTCTACAACCGCAATGACGAGAGCACATATACCGTATTTGACCTAGCCGACCTAGAGAAGATTGTTATCGATAACGACCGTTTCGAGCAGTGCAAGATTTACATCAAGGACATTCGATCGGTAGACGAGTCGTTACTCAACAACGGAGTGGTGGACATTTCCCTGATTGACGCTCCCGGGTTGAATTCAGATTCGCTTAAGACTACGGCTGTCTTTGCCCGACAAGAAGAGATTGATGTCGTAGTTTTTGTCGTTTCTGCTGCCAATCACTTCACTGAATCGGCAAAGAATTTCATCTTCACCGCGGCTCGAGAAAAGGCCTACATCTTTATGGTTGTCAACGGGTTCGACACGATTCGGGACCAGCAAAGATGCAAGGAGATGATCCTTAAGCAGGTGCACGGCCTGAGTCCAGCCACATTCAAAGAGTCGAGCGAACTAGTCCACTTTGTGTCAAGTAACGCCATCGCCATGGATGCAGCGAGCCAGGGTGGATCTCCCCCTGGTGATGGAGACGGTGACGACGGAGACGATGACCCGTCCGACAAAGGCAAAGGAAAGGAGGCGGAGAAAGAACGGGACTTCGATGAAATGGAGACATCCCTACGACGCTTCGTTCTGGAAAAGAGGGCGAGGTCCAAGTTGGCACCCGCGAAGACATATCTACTCAACGTCTTGGGAGACATTCACAGCCTCTCCACCATCAACCGAGACGTTGCACAGGCAGAATACGAACGAGTAAAGAAGGAATTGGACGCGCTTGAGCCAGAGTACGAAGACTCTAAAAAGGCGAAGACAGAAGCAGGGGAGTCTGTTGACCGAAAGGTCGAGGACACTACCTCTGACGTATACAGCTACACAAAAGCTACACTCAACAGCTGCATCACGAAGGTTGGAGAGCAGGATCTTGGAATCGAATATCCTGGCCTCTTCTCTGCTTACCAATATGCGGAGGACATCCGGGACTCCATGCTGCACGAAATCACTGAGACCGTCCGTTTATGCGAAGAGCATGCGAGAGGAGAGGCGGTGCAGGGCTACAATGGTATCAAGAATCTGGGCATTCTGCACCTTGGCAACAATCTCCATGCCGATGTCATGTTCCGACCGGAAAGGATGTTCAGGAAGTCCGTCCACGCACTTGCGCGGCAAGTCGACATCGATATCGAAGTTTGGGATTTCTTCGATGTTGCTAGCCTCTGGGAACGACAAGAAAAGGTCGCCGGAACCGGCATGGCTGTTACCGTGGCTGGTGTCGTCGGCGGCCGCTTGGTTGGCGGTGTTGGGTGGCTGGACGGCGCTCTAGGCGCGGCAAAGGTCGTGGGCTCGAACAACCTTAGGAGACTGATCATCCCCGGTCTCGTTGTAGGTGGTATGTTGTATCCCGTATCCCTGGCAAAGCTTAGTTTACTAACAGCAACATATAGTTGCTATTGGTGTATCATACATCCTCACATCCGTCCCCAAATCCTTGCCACACCGGCTTAGTGCAAAATTGTCCACGCAATTGGCCGCTATCGACTACACCGACACGAACGCTTTGCGCATCAGCTCCGAAGTTCGCCGTGCGCTCAAAGGCCCCGCAAACGATGTCCGCATTGGCCTCCAACGAAATGTCGAAAAGCTTCAGCTCAAGAAGGAAGAAACCAGCAAAATCAGGGCGGAGGCTTCAGATGCGAAGAAATACTTCGCCAACCTCTTCCGCCAGAGCAGCGAACTGCGACAGACAGTACAGAGGATCAATCTGGAGGCAGCACCCCCCGCACCCGTGAGTATCAGTAACTAGATCAGTCGTGTTCGCATATTGTAGGTGTTTTGGTGCGACTGTCGCTTCGGATTGGGTTATCGGAACAGGCGTCGGGAAGAACATTGGGATGCCACGAATGTACTCGAAAGGAACTCTTTTCTCACTGTACATACGTTTAATTCAATACCCCTCTTGTCTATCATATAGAAATATTGCAGCCACCCAAAGTATAACCCCCTAGTCTGATTGAGATGCTTCCCAAATCGAAAGGAGACTTGATTCCGATATGCCAAGGCTGACGGCTGCGGACCCCCGAACGTCATCTGCAGCCTAGCCTTAGACACCTTCAAACGCAAGGACGCCCCTCGATGGCTCGCACAACTCCACGTCCACCCTGATGGAAGTCCGCCGGGACCCGCGCCAGTTCCTTTTCCTCATAATCCTCTTTCTCCTCATCAACTCACCCGAGCCGCAGAATGCGGGCTACAACACGCGATCGCGCTACGACGAGGTCATCGAGCGCGAATGGGCGCAGCTTGACATACTAAACCGCACGAGATGGGGCGACTTTGACGCGCAAAAGGACAAGTGGCTGAATGTTACGGGGCTGAGGGACGAGGATGGTTTCAGCTGGGAGCTGTTGGGCGATGTTAGGAAGAGGGCTGTGGAGAAGATGAGGGGGGTGCTTGGGGAGAGAGTGGATGGGATATTGGATGGTGCGAGCGGAGAAGAATACAAGCTTCCTGTGTATAGGAATCTCTCTGGCTATGTTCAGGGTGAGTGGGTGCGCTCACATTTGTCGCGCATACGGCATCCGACCGACATGAACATCTCCACTGTCTTGCCCGAGAATCCGTTCCCGCTGGCCGAGTTTGACAGGAATGTGACTGGGACCGGGGGACCAATGAGGGTGCACTTTACGGAGATGGAGGGCAGGATACAGACGGGCGGGAATGGGAGTATTAGCGAGGTCAGCGCGAGGGTTGTCATTGGCGATGATAAGAGTTGGGGGCACAACTGGTGGGAATTTGTGGTCAATGGCGTGCACTATCCCGCGTCTGGGGGCGCGGTGCTGACGACGACGAGCGAGAGGTGAGTTGGCGGGGAGCTGAAGATGAGACAGGAAGCTAATGACTGTAGGTATGCTGGCATCTTCGCTATGCCTCACTTACAACTCTCGTCAAACCTATACTCGACCACGCAAGAACTGCTGAATCGGACAATATACGAAACGGTAGATCGACAAGTAAACCGCATGTACCCGGTATGGAACCCGTGGAGCTCGGCCGTGGAGGGAGCGAACGATGCCTTGCTCGGTACACCGCATTGCGAATTTGTCCTGTTCCTGCAGGAGCACCCTCTACAATTCCAGCTCAAGCCCCAACAGCAACCTCTGCAGAACCAAGTGGACATGGACTGGCTCGAGCACGAGCTTCGGTATCCTACAGGAGCGCCATTGCCGCGGCGCTCACCCCTAACCATGTCTATGGTTGGCTTCTCTCCCGACTGCGGATTCGTTATAGAGTCGAAAGGTCCGCCGGACTATTCACCCTCAGCAGCCACACATCTTACAGGATCGAAGACTGAAGAGTACAATGACCGGGCCCGGCATGGTATCACGGCCTTTGCAGTAACGCTAGCCTTCCAGCTCATGTTCCTCATCAAGCAAGCCAAGGAAGCCGCGACTCCATCGACGCGCAACCGAATCAGCTTTTACACGGTTGCGATGATGGCCTTGGGCGATGGGTTTGCATTTCTTGCATTGGTCTTCATGCACCTCGTCCTTGGTACCTCGCAGCTGACACTATACACCATCGCATTCCTAGCACTATTTTCGGTCGTCCTGGAGCTTAGATTCTTGATGGATATCTGGACCGTCCAGGTTACGGAGCAAATGCGTCAGGATCGACAGCAAGCATCTACGCCGACACCACCAAGTCCACAACCTCCCGCTACTCCTACACCACAAGCACGTCCGCCGCCACCTCCTACCAGTGATACACTACCCCTCCCCGTGACAGCACCTCGACCGAATCCATCGCCCCCGCTCATTGTACCCTCCGACCAGGATGAACTTACGGAAGATACCGCTACCCCCGCCGCCACTGTAGCTACTACACCGGGTCGTGCCGAACTCGGTACCCTCTACAGCCGCTATTGCTTCCTCCTGCTCATCCTCTTCTTCATCACCCTCCAATTCACCACAGTACGCAGCACCGCCCGCGCCTTCTATTTCAACACGCTCTGCTTTGTCTACCTCTCCTTCTGGATTCCGCAAATTTACCGCAACGTTATGCGGAACTGCAGGAAAGCGTTACGCTGGGATTTCGTGATCGGACAAAGTGTCGTGAGGCTGCTGCCTGTGGCGTACTTTTACGCGGTGAGAGACAACGTCTTGTTCTCGCGGACGGACTGGAGCGCGTTGGCTGTCCTTGTAGGTTGGGTCTGGATACAAATCGTCGCGCTTGCCAGCCAGGAAGTCCTCGGCTCGCGCTTCTTCATTCGCGAAGGCTGGGCCCCACCCGCATACGACTACCACCCCATCCTCCGCGAAGACGAAGAGGGCGCTACTATGCCCATCGGCTCCTCGACCTCTATTACCTCTCCAGACTCTTCTTCGGACCCTGACACATCCCCTTCACTGCAACCCGGCGAAAGCAAGGGGAAGGGGAAGAAGGTTTTCGACTGCAGTATCTGCGCTACTGATGTCGAGGTCCCTGTTATTCCGGCCGGAGGGGCGGAAGAAGGTCAGGGTTTGGGTATGGGTGGCATGGTGGTTGCCAGGAGGGCGTACATGGTTACGCCGTGTCGGCATATCTTTCATACGGGGTGTTTGGAGGGTTGGATGAGGTATAGGCTTGTTTGTCCGAATTGTAGGGAGGTGTTGCCGCCGTTGTGAGGCTGTGTTTTCTTTTAGTCAAATGAAGATTGCGTTTTGTTAGGAGTCTTGTCTTGGATGGAGTTGGAGCACGGTGATGTACATCGCTTCTTCGTTGCCGGATAAAGCGCGCGCGCTCACCTGCCTAATACGGAAGGGGGATGGACCTTAGCATGGCACAGAGATTGTGGGGTCTCGCATCTCGTCACTCGACTTGCGGTGTGAATCCTTTCTTCTCGCAACACCCTAAGGTGCGTTGCGCAAAAGAGTTGGAGAATTGGCTGGCTAGCAACGGGTATCCTACACGATGAAGCTCCTCCTCCGAACCGTGTACCTTGCAACGCTCCTATCAGCAACCACCTTAACGGCAGCTCTTCCAACCTCCAATGACAACAACAATTACAACTACGGTTCGCATCCGCATCTATCATGGACCCTCCAAGCCACGAATACGACCCAGCAGTTCCGCGGCCTTGCACCGGTGTCGGAAAAGGTAGTCTGGGTTTCTGGCACCAACGCGTCTGTCTTGCGTACGCTCGACGGCGGAAAGACGTGGAAGAACGTCTCGCCAACGTTCGCCACAGGCGAAAATAGTTCAGACTACGAGTTCCGCGATATCCACGCATTCTCGGCACGGGAAGCTGTAGTGCTGAGTATCGGGCAGGGGAATGCGAGTCGAATCTACCGCACCAACGACGCGGGAAAGAGCTGGAAACGCACGTTTCTGAATTCTGACGAGAAGGCATTCTATGATTGTTTGGCATTTGAAGGGAGCGAGGGGACTGAGGGCCATGGAATTGCGCTTAGCGATCCTGTGGAAGGGAAGTTTCGCCTGCTCGAAACTTGGAACAAGGGCAAGTCCTGGACGCTCATCGATCCCAAGGGTATGCCATCAGCACTCGCAGGCGAATTCGCCTTTGCGGCGAGTGGTACTTGTATTGAAGCGAAAGCTGGACGGTGGTATATAGCCTCCGGCGGGGTGGACCCTGGGCGTATCTTCTCGAGCAAAGACGGGGGACGGCACTGGTCTGTAACTAATTCATCAATCGCTGGGGGTGCAGCAGCGGGCGTGTTCAGTGTACGATTCCGAAATGGGAAGGATGGTGTGGCTGTGGGAGGGGATTATGAGGTTCCGACTGGGAGGGGCGCGAATGCGGCTTGGACGGTGGATGGAGGGAGGACGTGGGTAGGAAGTGCAAGGGGGGTGAGTGGGTATCGGAGTGGAGTTAGTTGGTTCAAGGGGAGAAGGGAGGTGGCGGTTGCGGTGGGGACGAGCGGGAGTGATGTTACGGTTGATGGGGGAAAGGTGTGGTCGGGGCTGGGCAATGAGAGTTTTGATGCTGTGGAGTGTGTTGCGGGTGGGTGTTGGGCTAGTGGGGCTAAGGGGAGGGTTGGGTGGTTGGATTTGGGGCGGTTGTGAGGGGGAATGAGTTGGATGGTAGGAGAAGAGACTGTGGCTCTGCAGAAGGGGAAATTGGGAAAGAAAGTCCTGCTTGGATTTGCCTTCGAAGTCCACGATACTACAGGTCCTGACATCTCACTATCCTCTTTCCTAGTGCATACGACTCTCGGGTCTCCACAGTGTTCCACGTGGACTGTCCAACACCGGGCAACATAAATCTCCGGCTTGCAGGATGAGCAAAGATCGGACCTGCATATCGGTAATACGTTGGGCCTGAGCGCTGGCAAGCCGTAGATTCTCCGTGTCCAACGCTTCCGTGGCTAAAGAGACTATCGATAACTGGATGATGAGGCGGAGGACGAGTTTTTCTTTATTTATTTTGGGGCAGAGGGTACGTAGACGTCAGCCTTTACGTTGCTGTGCGATCTCCACCACCACACCAGAAAAGGCCACCTCACACTGCGCCACTTGCGGCACGCCACGCTGAGCCCACACGCCGTCCCCTCTGTGGACAATCCAGCTCCCGATTTGCCATGAGCATGTCCCTGTGAGCTGTCCGTCTCCACAAGGTTCCCGGCCGCCTAGCCGAGCTTCCTGCAAGGTGCCCCGTCATAGCATGAAATCACGGCGGCGCGGGCATGTATTTAAAGCAACGCGGCGATGGCCCAGTTTCGGACTGGGATGCCGTCCCCGGGACAATGGGCTCACACGGCGCCGATTGGCTGCTGGGCGGCAAGGCACAGGGCTGCCGGGGCTGTGTTGGATGCCGAGTAGCGTCAGGGCTCCGCTCCGCTTTCAACGTGAAAGTTGGTTCGCGTGTTGCGTATGCGTCGTGGTGATCTCAGCCTCTTCGACCTTGTCCTTCAGCTTTGGTATTTTCTGCGTGGCTATATAGCATCGCGGGTCTTCGCGTTCTACTTTTGCGCTCCTCTCGCATCTTGCTTCCGCGTTCTCATACCCCTACCTTGTACCTACAGCCTACTTGCACTTAGCGCAGTCGTCGCAGCCCCGACCCCGACCTCATCCCTTCACGAACCACCAACGACAGGGCTACGAACCCCGAGCAAATCCTCACCCCATCCAACACACTCGCTTGCAGTCCCGACAGCGCAAAATCTCCCCATTCAAACCCCGAGCCGCTACTGCATCTCCCACGCCGCAGTCAGCCAGCATCACCGTCGCCGGGAACCACTACAACAGCTAGCCGGTCCTGCGCGCGTCGCCCGCCATGGCCGCCAACGATTACTACAACTCGTCCTATACGGCCTCGGGTGCTCTACCTGCTCCACACCCGCCGACTCACAGCGATTCGCCGTTACCGCCTGCTCCTGGCGGCCACTCACAGCACCAAGGCATCTCGCCCGTCACATCGCCTTTTGACGATTCGAACCGCTACGACTACTCGTCTAAAACCCACCTCGCGCACGCGAACACCACTTCGTCCTCGCCATACGACGACACGTCGTACCACGGCGCCGACATACATTCCCAGCACGGCTACAACAATCGCTACGACCCGCCCGCGAACCACCAGAGCGACCCATTCAGCGACCACAGCGCCATCCCGATGCAGAACCAAGGAAAGATGGGAGAAGGTGCGGCTAGTGGGGCTGTGTACGGTGCGGATCCGGAGAGAAGATACCCTGGGGAGAAGCATAAGAAGAAGAAGAAGGGATGGTTTAGTGGGAGAGTGACCTGGGTCGTATATTTCATGACGGCGGTGCAGATTGCTGTCTTCGTGGCCGAGATTATCAGGAATGGTATGCTTCTACGTCACTACCCGCGTGTATGAAGTTCCGTGCTAACAAGCTACACAGGCGTCCTGACAGGCTCCCCCATCCAAACCAAGCCAAACTTCAACATCATGATCGGCCCCTCCCCCTACGTCCTCATCAACATGGGCGCCCGCTTCCAACCCTGCATGCACTACGTGCAAAAAGTGCTCGACAACGACATCACCCTCTGGCCTTGTCCAAACACCACAACCACAACCGCCGCCTGCGACATCTCTGAGCTCTGCGGCATGGGCGGTGTGCCAGAGCAAGACCCTACGCTCGAGTGGAAGGACCGTACGACCAAGCCAGATCTCGAGCCGGACCAGTGGTGGCGCTTCATCACGCCTATCTTCATGCATGCGGGGCTTATCCATATCGGGTTCAACTTGTTGCTGCAGATGACCTTGGGCAGGGACATGGAGAAGGAGATTGGTAGTCTGCGCTTCACACTCGTGTACATCAGCGCAGGTATCATGGGCAACGTCCTCGGCGGCAATTACGCACCCGAAGGCACACCCTCCGTCGGCGCTTCGGGCTCCCTCTTCGGCATCCTCGCCCTCGTCCTCCTCGATCTTCTCTACAATTGGTCTACCCGCCCCTCCCCCGTAAAAGACTTGCTCTTCCTCCTCCTCGACATAGCCATCGCCTTCGTTCTCGGACTGCTCCCTGGTCTCGACAACTTTGCGCATATCGGGGGGTTCCTAATGGGTATCGTGCTAGGCGTGTGTCTCCTGCGTTCCCCGCAGGCGCTGCGCGAACGCATCGGCGGCGACGAGCCGCCCTACAGCTCCGTCGAATCAGCGTCCAACGGCGGCGTTGCACCTGGCCTGCAGAAATTCGTGAAGCAGCCTCTGGGGTTCTTCAAGGGCCGCAAGCCGTTTTGGTGGGCGTGGTGGCTGGTTCGGGCTGGAGGCTTGGTTGTGGTCTTCATTGGCTTCATACTGCTGTTAAGGAACTTTTATGAGTGGCGGAATACTTGTTCTTGGTGCAAGCATTTGACGTGTTTGGTAAGTCTTGCCTCTTTTCCCCTGTTCCCATTTCTCTGTTTCTGAGATGGAACGGCGAGTTTGGTTTAGTACGAGTGCTAACTTGGAAATAGTCTGGAGTCAGTACAAATGGCGTCAATTGGTGTGATATGGGCGCGCTGAATGTAGCGCCGCCGTCGCCGGCGGCGACAGGGACTTGAGCCTGTTCCTGCGGGATAACCCTGATAGAGAACAGCATTGGTGTCGGATTGTTATTTTTTAATTTGCAGCGTGAGCAAGTAGATACCACAGTAGTCGGGCGTTTGAGACAAAGGCAAAGGATGACAGGCACTCGCAATGGAAACAGCATTGCCATGATTTGATGAAGGAGATGGTCCACTGGAAGACGTTGGTCGGTACTCTATCCTAATCTAATCGAATAAAGTACAGAAAGAACTTTCCTGACCGAGACTTTGCATCACTTTGATTCTTTGCAAATTTCGTCGAGATCCAATTTCACAGTCACATAGTCACTCCGAGTGACATGTATTGTAGTCGATGCCACCGAAAGGAAAGAGAAGGAGAAGAGAAGCTGAAGCATAGGTTGAAGAGCCGTCTTTCGCAACCCTGAACTCCACTGTGTGCTGCTTGGGCCAAACTCGCAGTCATATCCGAGCCTAGCATCCCCCGCCAATGCGGAAGACAGGAAAAACACCTTTGTCTTCCTAGGACTCCACCCTTTGCCTAGACACAGAGGCCGCAGTAACGCACAGCGATTGCCCCGCCAGAGCCTCAAACCTAGCTTTTGCCATGCCATACGCTCCGAGAGCCAAGAGCGTGAGAACACTTTCTAGCCTATTACTTTCAACTGATGACGAGAAAGTTGCCGGACACAACACCCTCGACTAAGGGCGATAGCATCGCCGAGCACACTATTCCTCCATCTTTCTACCGCTTCGAGAGCTGCCCCTGGTACTCGAACGTACCAGAAGCCTCACCACCACCAATCTGCGCAGCAAGTTTAGTCGGATCCTTCCAGTCTGCCGGCTTGCTCGTTGAGTACTGCAGATAGTGCGCGGTAGGCGGGGTGTACTTCTCCATGCGGCGAGTGACGGGATCCTCCAACAGAACAGTGGGATTGTGTAGATGATCGGGTCGCACCTCCTCCTTGACCGACAAAAAGCCGCCAGTCAACATGTTGAGGAAGATGCTGAAGTCCTCGGACTTGTTGATCTGGCACTTAGAGCCGCGGGACTCGCAGTGTGTCATCAGAGCGGTGACGGACTTGAAGTACTTGAGGCAAGAGGGGCACTTCATGCGTTTGATGCGGTGGGCTTCCAGGATATGTTTGTTCAGCTCGGAAGCGTGCTCGAAAGATTGCCTGTGGTGTGTTAGTCCCAATGGTAACAGTGGAGCCTCTTGAACCTACTCGCAGGGGAATGGACACAGGTACATCTGCGTCATAGTATCGTAGAAGCGCTCCGGGTTGAAGTCGACGCTGAGGGGGTCCCAGAAGCGCGTGTTCATGATGTTGATGCCGTGCTCCTGCTCCATCTGCTCGTCGTGGAGGGCAACGGAGAACTCGCTCGGAGCAGGCGTGGGCTTAGCCTCTGGGAACAGCTGCTTGGATGATCGTCCAGTCCAGGGTTTGCTCTGGCGGCCGGTAGAACTAGTCTTGATGGAACTTTCGACGCCACGGCCACCATTGGTAGATCCGACAACTGTGTCCGACTCCGAGGCAGGTTCGCCGATGGACATACGACCCATTGTAGCCGTGAGGTCCGAGCTTACACTGGCAGTGCTGCCTTCCTGTGAAGGGAGCGGTGGGTATGGGCCAGGATGGGTGACCTGCTTCTCAGGCGAGTACTCTGGCTTGATAGCCTTAAATTTCACCTCGCGGGCATCATTCTCGTCGTCGTTGAGTACGTCGTTGAGTCCTACACCTCCCTCCTCTTCGAAGTCCTGAGCAGCGTCGAATTTGGCAATCTTCTTCAAAAACCTGTCGTAGACATTACCGCCTTTCAGAAGCTCGGTGATGAGGTGCTTGTGAACGATGTGACCCATGAACTGCTCACTGCTGACGACCAGGCAGTGACCAAATTCCAGGTGCTCGACCATCACAGCGGCCCGGTGGAACACCTCGCCACAGCCCAGACATGGGATGTTCTGGTCAACCTTGTGATTCTAGAGGAAGTTAGTACTCGATGCCGCGTCGTGACGTGTGGTAGCACTTCCCAGCTCAATGTGACGCTTTAGGCCAGACTTGCACTTGAACTCCTCGCCGCAGATACGACAGGCGAGATTGTGCTTATCTGGGCGGAAGATCTTGTGCTGGGCAAGGTCGTCGTACGAGTCGAAGTCCATGTCACAGGCGGCACAGTAGTCGTGCTCCTCTGAGACCTTTTTGTGCTTGCGCATCTTCTTCTCCGTGTCGAAGGACAGGTCGCAGTCCTTGTATGTGCATTCGAACGCTTTGATCAGCTCGAGTGGGGCAGGCATGGTGGCGTACTCGGAGTGGGTTGTGGTCTGCTTTCGGATGGGTGTGGCCGCGCGCGTGAATGTTCCTGGCTGGGTGGCTCTGTACGGGGGTTCGTCAAAGGTTATGCAGTCCTCGGAGGGTTGGCCGTGTGCCACCGTTTGCCTCGCCTTGCCGTCTCGCACCAAAGGGGGTCTCTCCTTTGACAGAGGAGTGAAGGGGTATGCAGAGCTTGGGGGAAGTGCGTTAGATGCGTGAACTCAACTCGCGAGCCTGCTGGGGTGGTGAAGTTGTTGAAGGGTGTGGGTCGCGAGAAGGAAAGTAAACAAGTCGAAGCAAGGTGGAGGTATCGGCCGGCAGTGTAGGCAGACGCGCAAATATACAGAGGGAGGGGCAAATTACCCGCCAGACGGAGAGTTTGGGGTTGACAATTAGCAAGTGGAGGTGAGAGGCGACCGTTGCGGTGAGCGACGCGCCTCGAGGCTTGCGAAGGACGCTTGGTTGTGAGTGAGGGTGGGAGGAAGGCGCGGAAGGCAGCAACTTCAACCACTAGCGAGCCGGGTAAGGAAACAGCTTAGGTATGAAGGTGCGGTCGGCGAAAGTCATCTGCTGGGGGTCTCGCATGTATTGTCTCTTTGGTGTATACTCTAACTTGCAGTCACAATGTAGTTGGTATTCCCGACTCACCATGTTGAGCTTGATAGCAAAGGACAGTGGATTGTAGTGACCACATCGACGGTCTGAGGTGTTGTTGATCTCGGATACGGGATTTTAAGATGACATCTACTGCGGTAGGGGAAGACACGTTGACTTGTTGTGCAAGTCTAGAATTGTTAAGCTCGTTCGAATGTGGACGTCGAACTTGGGGTACAGAACGTGTTGTAGATTAAGACATGCAATCAAGATTCAAAGTTGAAGTTGGCTGGATTTGGATTGAATATTCAAGAACTAAGGATCTAGAATCGCGAGTACGGCAACCTGGCAGCCATGTCAGTATATTTCCACGTCTCCCATCTGGAAGACCATACCATTTGCCCCTGAGGGTGATTACGGCCCACTCGCCCTTCTCATCCGTCTCCTTCTCCACCTTGGTCGAGAAGCTGATGGCGCTCATGATGCCATCGCCAAACTTCTCGTTCAACACGGCCTTGTACGCATATCCATAGTTCTGGACAATCTCAAACAGACGGTAGATCAATGGCTCGCGCGGGGGCATCTCCATGGTCCGTCCACGATCCGGGAATCCCGACAGTTGCGACTCCAGCGTGTCCACGTTGATGTCCAGGACTTCGGATAGCTTCTTGATGTCCTCGGGAGAAGCTTGCGCCTGGCCGTAGAAGATGGCGGCGATCATGATTTCTTCACGGCCGACTTCTTTTGCAATGGCTTCAAAGGTGAGGTTCTTCTGCTTCTTGGCTTCGAAGAGGGTCGGCGACGACGCAGGAAGACGGGGGATGAGGGATGCCTGCGAGAATCAGTCCTGCGAGCCGCGAGCTTTGAATGCCAGCTAGCTTACATCCAACGTCGCGATAGGCTTGCTGGCCATCTTGGTAGGATGGAAGTGTCGGGAAGCTGTGTAAGCTACAGAAGGTCGGACAAAGGACGAGGACGAGGCGAAGGGTACAATTGCACGAGAAGCAAGACGAGTCGAGAGGGCCAATCGAGAAATGGAAGACATGGTGCAGAACAGCTCTTAGGGCAATTATATAGCTATCGTGGAACGATGGGCAGAGGAGAGCTTGAGTAAGCGGGGGAGGTGCATCCGAGCCATGTCCGGATAGATGTTTTCTGGCCCTGTCATGGTGATGACTACGTCACACACGGGCACCATCTCCGCACTCAATCACGTCCCCGGGAGATGTTGACGCGTACAGTAGCTCCGCGGGCAGCTCCGGCGCCGAGCGAAGCCTGAGCCTGAGCTTGTGGATGTGAGCTCAGCAGCTGCTGCGGGAGCGGAAAGCGGGGCAAGGAGGGGCAGGGCAGCCGGGGACGGGGACGGGCAACACCGCATCACGACGGGCGACGACGCCAAACGCGCCGATAGCAACGAGGCGCGCGAGTGGGCGCCGCTGCGGGCGTGGCGTGCATCCGCTGGCTGAAGAGCTGGAACACACAGCCTGTGAATTGGAGTCGTTGGACGCGCCAGTTCCCTGTTTGCATGAGGCATGATCCCTGTGCTGAAGCAATGACGCCGCGGGGCTCTAGCAGCGCGACCTGAACACTCACCACGCTTCCAAGCTCCCCCATCACTCGACTTTGTGGCAGCCAGGAGCTGTGCTTCTCACCATGGCATACAATCGGCGGGACGACGACCTGGCGTACGGCGACTATCACGGCCAGGGCCAGCAGCAGCCGCAGCGGGAGGGAGAGGAGGGCGAGCGCGGCTTCATTGGCGACATGGGAAAGCGCTTCTTTGGGGGAGGAGGCAACGTGAGTGCCCTTTCGCTTCGCAATGCAATGCACCGTGAGCCGCCCTTGAGCACTGTGCTAGACGTGCTTGCTGCACAGGCTAGTCCGCTCCAGCCCACCACCTCGACACTTTTCTTCCGTCGCCCCCACTACCCACTACCCTCTATTCTCTACTCTCTACTCTCTACTCTCTACTCTCTACCCTCTACCCTCTACCCTCTACCCTCTACCCTCTACCCTCTACCCTCTACCCTCTAACCTCTACACCTCCCTCTCCTTGGTGGCGGTGACATCTCCCATCTTCGTCTGACCGCCAAACCAGGGCCCGCAGCAGCAGAGCTCCTCCAACCAAGGCGGCGGCGGCGGCATGTTTTCCTTCGACAAGATCCACCGCGTCGTCCACGACATCGGCAGCGATCTCAAGGACAAGATCTCGGGCAAGGACGAACAACAGCAGGGCCCCCAGGGCGGCAATACGCAGCAGGGCGGACAGGCCTCTCAGCAGCCCCAAGCCCAGGAGTTCCACTCGCAGCACCGCTTCTCGAGCTTCGCACCCGAGCGGCAGGGCAATGACATCAAGTGGTATGTCGACGGGTGCTCGTACATGTACGCCGTGTCCATAGCCCTTGAGCGTGCCCGCGAGTCCATCTGGATACTCGACTGGTGGCTCTCCCCAGAGCTGTACCTTCGTCGCCCGCCCGCGAAGAACCAGCAGTATCGCATCGACCGTATGCTCGAGGCTGCGGCCCAACGCGGCGTCAAAGTCAACATCATCGTCTACAAGGAGGTGACGCAAGCTCTGACCCGTAAGTACTTGAATCCAACATTACCCAACTATCTCCATTCCCTTCTCCCGAGTTCCACAGACCCCATTACGAGGACCCTCACTCGAGTGGGCCTGGATGTCATCTTCAAGTCTATGGAGGAAGTCGAAAGGACGAACCCGCTGATCGAACCTCCCATAACAGTGTCATCTGCACATACGAAGCACGCCCTCGAGAACCTGCACCCAAACATATCCGTGTTCCGGCACCCCGACCATCTGCCCGACACAGCTGTGCTTAGCGGGTCCTTTATCAGCTCTCTGCAGAACCTCACCACGGCGAAAATGATGCAGCTGCCGGGTGACGGACTCAAAGCCATTTACGGAGCACACGAGGGCACCGTGCTCTACTGGGCACATCACGAGAAGTTGTGCCTGATTGACGGGGTGACTGCCTTCATGGGAGGGCTCGATCTATGCTACGGTCGGTGGGATACCCATCAACATTCAATCGCCGATGCCCATCCTGGCAACCTCGATCGCGTCGTTTTCCCGGGACAAGACTTCAACAACGCGCGAATCATGGGTACTTGCTCACTGGAACCTCTTCTCATCGTCGCTAACACTGCCTAGACTTCCAGGATGTCCCCAACTGGGAAGCGAACAAACTGGACCGGACCCAGAGTTCACGAATGGGCTGGAGTGATGTCTCCCTTTGCTTGTCCGGACCGGCAGTCCAGGATTTGAGGACGCACTTCTCACAGCGATGGAACTTCATCTACGACGAGAAGTACAGCAAGAAGGCTACGAGGTACTCAAGGCTATCTGCAACTTTGAGTGGTGCCCAACAAGCTCCGCAACAACGTGGCTTAGATGGTGAGGAAGGCGAAGGCGAGCGCGGCTTTGGTGCTAATGAGTATGACGGCCAAGGCGAGCGCGGTCTACTGGGCCGCAGTGATGGCGGCGGTCTGCGCAACCAACTCTTCAGCCGCGTTAGCGGAAACATCCACCAAGTCAAAGATCACTACGCACATCACGGCGGATCACCACCCCAGCAACATCAATCGCATGCTGAGCACAGCTCCCAGCGGGGTGCAGCGGACTGTCAGATTGCGCGATCGTCTGCAAAGTGGAGCCACAACCTCATATCTACCGAACACTCGATCCAGAACGCGTACATCGAGACCATCAGGAACAGCAAGCACTTCGTCTACATCGAAAATCAGTTCTTCATTACTGCCACTGGCGAGCAGCAAAAACCTATCAAGAATCAGGTAGGTGCAGCCATTGTTGAGCGCATCATTCGCGCCGCTCGCAATGGCGAGAAGTACAAAATGATGGTGATGATGCCGTCCGTTCCGGCCTTTGCAGGCGATTTGCAGAGCGACGATGCTCTTGGTACTCGTGCCATTATGGAGTTCCAGTACGATTCCATCAACCGTGGCGGTCATTCAATTTACGAAGAGATATCCAAAGCCGGGTTCAATCCCATGGAATACATCCGCTTCTACAACTTGCGGAGCTACGATCGCATCAACGCCAGCGGTGTCATGCGTTCCGCGGAACAAGACAGCGGTGTTTCGTACCAGCAGGCTTCCGAAGGCTACGATGCCGCTCATGACGGACGACGCCGTGATGGTGAGTTTGAGGGAAGCAGAGGCATCGGCGAGTATGAGGGCACCAGGGGTGACTACCAAGCATATCGGCCTCCGCCCACTGCACAGTACGGCGTTTACGAGATGGACTCCACTCCAGCTGGACAGGGTGGCTACGGTCAGCAACAGTATGGTCAACAGTCGCAGGATACTGGTCACGGTGCCAGACCGGATGAGGACAAAAAGGACGATTACAATAGGTATCAAGAGGCTGCCGCCAAGATCGGTGGTCGACAAGGTTTAGGAGACGGTCGCTGGGACTCTGTGGCCGAGGTAAGAATTCCTGTCCAGAAGATGATCCAGTCTACTAACTAGCCGATAGTGTTATATGCTCGGAGGCCCTGACATTCGCACCGTGCCGTGGGAGGGTGGCGCAACGGATGAGATTGACGCCTTTGTCTCCGAGGAGCTCTATATCCACAGCAAAGTAAGTTCACTTGCCCACAAGGAAGGCCTTGTCTAACCAAACTAGCTCCTTATCGCGGACGATGAGGTCGTCATCTGTGGTTCTGCCAACATGAACGACCGCTCACAGCTGGGCGATCATGACTCGGAAATCGCAATCATTGTTCGCGATACCAATACAGTTAACTCATACATGGATGGTCGGCCGTGGCGAGCTGCAAAGTTTGCTGCCTCCCTCCGCCGCGAAATCTTCCGCAAACATCTTGGTCTAGTCCCGCCGCAGGACCCGGAGCGTCCAGACGCCAACTACGAGCCCATCGGTACGCCCAATTGGTACGATTGGGCATCAGAAGCGGACAATCGAGTTGCCGACCCGCTCTCCGATGAGTTTCAACACTACTGGAACTCCCGAGCGAAGACGAACACAGATGCCTTTGGTAAGGTCTTCCAGCCCGTTCCCTATGACGGCGTTCGGAGCTGGAAACAGTACAATGAGTACTACTCCCGCTTCTTCGCTGAGCAAGGCGACAAGGAGAATAAGAAGCCGAGTAAGTATAAGTGGGGCCATGTGGTTGCGGAGAACTTTAGCCAGGGCGATCAGGGTGTACGCGAGGTTAAGGAAGTTCTGTCGAACATTAAGGGCACGTTGGTTGAGATGCCGTTGCTGTTCCTCAAAGACGAGGATATCGCGAAGGAGGGAATGGGATTGAATGCTTTCACTGAGGAATTGTATACCTAAGCGAAGGGCCAAGCACGGCATGGCTGGTAGTGCAAGGGTGTTTGATAGGAGCTTTAACATTTACTTCATATACCACTTCCTTATGCAGCGAATAACCACCTCCATCAATCTCGCATTATTGTGCGTGATTTTCGCAGGCTCTCACAAACCAAACGGTATGCTGCCCGAAACGACGTGATACCCATCTCCCAAGCGCAGGGTGTGTTGTCTTCCCGTCCAGCCCAACGCTAATGATAGTTTGCGTAGCACAAACAGGGCCACGTACCCTTTGCGTAGTCAACGCCTCAGTCGAACATGCTACAGGATGTAGACGTGTTTATAGTTCGCCCGCCCACTGTTCTTCACGTCGAAGTGTTGCTGTTGACATGAGCATTCCTGACGCGCAATGGCTGAACGCGAAGTGCTACGCAAGGACGGAGTAACGGGTATGGGGACGGCAATTGGTGTGGGTATCGGTACGCCGAATGTGAGGGGCGAAGATGAAAATGAACTTCAATTTTTGGCGGGGTTGATTGAGAGTGCGTAATCTATCCCCTTTATCCCCCTGAATGTCCCTTCCATCGATGACTTGTGGGATGGTTGGGACGAGGCGGGTCGGTGGGCATGGTAAAGGGCTAATATGTTTGTGTGCGGGCTAGGTCTCGCATGGACACTGTTACCCTCACCTTCGTACTCCACTTCTGGAACAGATGCGAGGGACGCGAGAACGATGCACTCAACGCCGAGCGCACACAAAGTACCCACCTGCATCGTAGGCCGCCATACCTCTCTGAAAGCCACACCGTCGTCCACATCCACATCCACATCCTCATCCTCCTCAAAACCACCAGCCAAACCCCCACCACGCGATCCACCCTTCCCCCCCACAAGCACTGCCCCTTCCGCCCCATCATCTACATCCGCATCCGCGCCAGCTTCGACACCGTCGTCTTACTGTGCGGCGCTCTATCTCGTCGGCAAGAACGGGGCCAAGACACTGGAACTGGGGCCCGTGTGGGGACCGTCGCGGAGGGAGGCTTTGGGGCGCTTGTTGGAGCGGGTTGAGGGGGAGGTGGGCAGGATGGTTGTTAGGGATGCGGGGAATGGCTTTAAGGGGGGAGCTCTGGGCGTGAGAGAGTATACGGCGGAGGGCTTGGTTGGTGGGAAAGAGATGCTGGGCGTGGGGGTGGGAGGGGGGAGGAGAGTGAAGGGCGAACCTGGGATGGCGAGGGAGAGGGAGCGGGAGAGGGGTGGTGGCTTGGTGTAGGTGGGTCGGACATTCCACTTGTCAGGGTGCACATTCAGCTCGTGAAAAGTCATCTATTAAAATCGCGTAAAGTAAATATCTAATCTAGTGGAAACTGGGTATATGCCATGGACATTAAAACCTTAGGAGCATGCCGGCGGAGGAGTAGAAGAAGAGAACGCCAGAACGCTGTGGACATAAGTGAAAATGCTCAGTGGGCGTATGCACCATATGCATCCCAGCCGGATCGCCATCGCTAGACCATGGGGGAAAAACGCAAGAACAAACATAGAACATGAAGCACATAAAACGGGTTGACACGCTCAAAGCTCGAAATGACCGAGCCAGTGCTTAGCAACGACATGGCCCTCCTCGAAGCCCTTCTTGTCCATGCGTCGGATGATGGCCGCGTGCGAGTGGCGGTGCTTCTGGATGTGCACGGGGTACTTATTAAAGCCGACATTGTCGAGGTTCTCAATCATCTTGAATTGGTTTGGTGTCAGAGCTAACGTTGGGAACTCGAGCTGAGGGGTCGTTGGCTTCTCCTCCACGATCGAATCGGCATCCGAGTCCGTGGTTTCGGTGTGCTTGGAGAACGACATGTGCCGCTGGAGACGGGGTGATGTCGGCTGCGTGGGCGACGCTAGCTCCTCGCTCCCGGCTTCCAGGTACTCCTGCGGCTGGGTGTTGGTCATGTTCTCGAAAATGTCCTCGACTTCTTTGCGCGCGGTGTTGATCATAAGGGGAATGCGATAGTCTGTTACTTTAACGCCGGCTCTGCCCTCCTCATGCAGGCGTATACGTTGGCGACTACGCACGGACTGAATAGCGGAATTGATGAGGAAGAGAGTTGTGCCGATCGGGATGAAGACGAGCAAGAAGGCGACGATGGGAGCTCGCTGGAACACAGTTGCGGTGCCGGATGTTATTCGCTTGTGGAATGCGGGCAATTCCTCAGGCTCCTTGCTCGAGACCGGGTTCCGGGAGTCGACGATGACGCCTTCATACCCTTTGACGTAATTGACCTTGACTTCTTTGAGTCGCTCAAAAGGGTCTGTCTGTGAGATGCTGGATGTGTAGTAGGTGACGGTTCGGTCGTTCAGTACATTCGCGTACAAGCTTCGGTGCTTAAACTGGGCGAGTGCCTTCACGAAGATGCTGTCGGCGTCGGCTAGGACAGAGAAAAGCGGACGGCCAGTGTCCCTGAAGGAGTCGATCATGAACAGCTGTCGCCCGCTCACAGAGAGCGTGCGAGCGCCCAGCACGTTCCATAAGTGATTGATGTTTCCGCGGAGGGGTGTGCGTACGCCCAGGTGGGGTGTTGCAAAGGTGGTGAAGTTCTAGGATTGTTAGTTGGAACATGAAGATGGTGGACCTGTACATACCACCGGCTCGATCCTCTCAAAGAGACCCTTGGAGTAGAGAAGCCCGATCGCATAGCGAGCTATCACACCTCCCAACGAGTATCCGATCACGCTGATCTTCCTGATCTCGGTTCCATTGCGCGCCAGCTCCTCGATGGACTCCTCGACTTCGTTTGCGACGCGCTCGCCGCCCGTCTCGACGCCATCGTAGGTAAAGCTGCCGGCGTTGCGCTTGACGACGAGGATGTGGAGCTGATCCTCGGTGTATTTGTCTCGGAGGGATGCCGTGAGGAACTTCAGGTGGGCTGGGTTACCCCAAAGACTGTGGTTATGGAGTTAGTGCTCGTCTTTATTTTGTTCGCGAGGCGGGGGCAATTCGCGCGTAGTGTGGCTCTTACCCATGAACGAGCACGCACAGGTGATCTGCCTTCGTTGACATCGTGTAGGTCGCAGTGATGTCTGTAGATCAGTAGCGAAAGCAGTGAAGTGTGGAGAATTGTGGAGAACCGTGGTAAATGGACAGAACCGTGGAAGGTTATATCTCTACTAAGTCCGTTGGACGTCCGGATTGGCGTCGTGTCGGACTAACTCAAAGCTCAGCTCTCAGACGAATCTCCGACCCTAACGCGGAGCTCAAACAGTCCACGATAGTCCGGAGTTAGCGTTCATCCGATCAATCTGAGGGTTCGTCCTGTATGCGAGTTTAGCGTTGTCTGCACACATGGACTGGACAGAAGTAATTCTTGTAGACGTCATTCGAGAAGCGTGAAGATCGGTGGGCGGGACAGCCTTATCGCCGACCATGGTGGGCAGCGCGACCCTAAGGCTTGGCGTGCACGCTCCCTGCAATCTTCGGGCTGTTCCAGCCACACTCTCACCTCACCGCGCCGTCAGCAACACCAGCTCCGGACAGGGGACTGCTCAGGAGAATACGATCTTGGGAAACTCGCGGCTCCGCGATTCACCACATTCGATCGTGTCTTTAACGGAAATGAATCCTTGACCGCAAGAGTGGCTTTCTAAGGTAAGCGCGAGGCTGATTGGGATCTTTTCCTTTGGTTGCCTGTCTTAGGCCGCCTCTTTGCGGATCCACAGCAGTAACTACGCATTGAGGGCGGACGATCCCACTTGGACGCGATCTGATCGAATCACGTGCCTAAACAGAAGCCGTGGCGGTTGCGCATATACACACACACGACTCAGCACCCACGCGACTGCAACTTTTGCGATTGCATCGCCTAGAAGACCTCCAACAGCTTGGTATGTTTTGGATGTGGGTTAGTATCGATCCGCTCACTCACCATGTAAGACTATCTTCACTTGTAGACCATCATGTGGCCTTCAGTACCGGCCTTTGGAGGATTCAGAGGTGTATCTTGCCCTGATGGCGCCAGCTGCGAGCTTCCTCACTGCATTTTTGGACAACATCCTCTCCAGCTTCAGTCCACGCAGACCTTTACTACTTCAGATACCACGCTACTTGACGAAGAACCGGCAGCAAAACGCCCCAAGCTGCAAAGTGCCGCAACGCAGCCTACGCAGCAAGTAGACGAGGAGTCCACTCAGAGAAGTGAAACGCAGGTCTTTACTGGCTTAATCGCCTCAAAGAACGCCTCATTGGTAGGAGCAGTGAACGGCAAGATGAACACTTCATCTGAGCCGCCGAACCTAAATGGCAGGCCTGGCGACACACTACCACGTACAGCGACTAAGCCTGTATCGCCGCCGCCGCCGAAGAAGCCTGATGCAAATACCGTGTCCAAAGCTGAAGTGGAGGTGCGTTTGGTGCCTACTCCGCTTGTGAAAGAACCGGCGTTGTCACCGAAGAGAGCCATCATGCTCCGGGCGTTGCACAAGTTCATGTCTTCGCTAAACGCCCAGGTCGCAAGAGCGGTCGATCAGACGGTCAGGGCCTTGCTTCTGAGTTCGAACCAGCTAAACAAATTGGCTGTGGACGAGGAAGAGAAAATTGCGAAGGAACATGTGGCAGTCTACGAAAATGTGGTGAAGCAACGGATAGCCGCGTTGAACAAGATGACCGTCGGAGGGTGGGTGAAAGAGAGGAGAGATGCTGCCGCAAAGGAAAGAGGAGACGCGCCGAAGAAAGCGCTACCCATCAAGGTCGACACCGGCCTGACTCCAAAGGAGGAGGTGATCTTTCTATCGACCCTTGCCGCATCGCAGGCTACACTAGACGCCCATGGTATTGTCACAAAGTTACACACCGAAAGTGAGCTCCAGGCGGCGCAGTCAGCACTGGATTCATCGGATTCCTGGGAGGCGTGCGATCGATGTGGAACTCGCTTCCAAGTGTTCGCAGACAGAAGATTAGAAGATGGCGCGTTGACTGCCGGCGGTGTATGCAAGCATCACTGGGGCAAACGAGTGTTCCCGAACCGGAAAGCATCGCGCGGGGCGTCGTCGGAACCTACGCGTCTCTCTTGCTGTAATGGAGTGGTTGGATCGCCAGGTTGCGTCGACCATGACACCCACGTCTTCAAGATCTCGGATACTAGGCGCATGTCGCTGGTCATGCCTTACATGGAGACCCCCGAAAACGACCAGGTCGAGCCACACACCGCAGTCTCTTTCGATTGCGAGATGGGCTACACAACACTTGGTCTGGAACTTATTCGACTGACAGTAGTGTCTTGGCCTTACCACAAGGTACTTGTCGACGTTCTGGTCCAACCGATAGGCCATGTGCTGGATCTCAACACTCGGTTTTCCGGCGTCACACCGGATGGCTTCCTCAAAGCAAAGTCCTACGATCCAGGCAAGTCAAAGCCGAACCGCTTCGACCTTCGCAAAGTCGATTCTCCCCATTTTGCACGGGATCTCTTTCTCTCGCACGTTTCTCCTACGACTTATGTCATTGGTCACGCTATCGAGAACGACTTGAATGTCATCCGTCTGATCCACCCCACCTCATTCATCATTGACACTATGGTTCTCTACCCACACCATCAGGGTCTCCCCTATCGAAACGGCTTGAAGGCGCTCGCGAAGAGTCACCTTAATCTAGATATCCAACAAGGCGGTGCAGCCGGGCACGACAGTTATGAGGATGCGAAGACCACGGGTGAATTGGTTCGGGCCAAAATCTCTAGTGACTGGCTGCGAAAGAAGACCGAAGGGTGGATCATCACAGATGATGGTGTACATCCGCCGCTGCCAGCCGGGCTGCCCATGCCGCCTCCTCTTGCACCGCCGGCACCTCCGATGATCGGCATGTCCACCATGGCAGTCCTAGAGGGGAGCCAGGTAGAAAAGCGGAAGCTGGAACTTGTCGACGGGAGCGATGGAGCAGGAGACGAGCGGCCAGCGAAGAAGCGGGCCTAGATGAAGAGCAGTGTACCATCACGTTCAATATCACGGGAGCAGTTGTGGCAAACTTCGCGTTGCACTGGCGCGCTACGATTGACCTTTGCATCTCGACAAGTCCGATGAAGGAGCAGTGTACCATCAAGTCTTAAATAGCTGGAAAGGCTACGGAACTTTGCGTTGCATCAGCACACTGCGGGCGATCCCTACCTTGACGTTCGGCCTTTAGCGAGGTGAGGAATTTCCTGGGCTGGTCCTGGCAGCACGCCTCTTGGAATATCGTACCCGAGGGCAGTAGCCTAGTTCCTTGTGGTGGGCGAGCAACGTGGTCTCAATCGCACCCAGCTCCTTTGATTAGATAGAGAACCTCCTGCTCTCGTACAATTCCGATATGAATTCGAACCATCAAGGCGTTCGAAGCGCAAAACGTCTTTCTAAAAGGTTGGAGAATGTTCTGTTGTTTCGCGGATCGTTGTGCACTACATACTGAATGGTTTACGATCTACTATCCGCATATCGCCCAGCGTACATACACACGTGTCTCAAATGTGTGCACTTGTTGGAAGCGTTAGCTTTCGCATGCGTTGAATGCATGGCTATGGATAACGTTCCTTTCGCTTGCGTGCGAACGTGTCGTCCTCTGGTGTACCGCACGAATTTGCTACTGCAAGCATTAAATTTGGGACATTGAAGCTAGGGAACACATCGTGTTTTGTGAAAGCTGTGCGGTCATTAGAACAATATCGAATGAATAACAGCTTCTTAACGGATTCTTCGTCCATGATTGCAAACATCTAAATATATATGGGGCACTAACATCTCGTTCCTGACCAGTATAGCTCCCGCACTAGCTCGCCAAGACTAACCCTTGGCGAAGATCAGTGATCATCGTGGACACTCTCTCACTACAACCATTCCTTCTTACAACACCCAAGTGCGCACTCACTCTCTCCCGCTGGTGGCATGGCTATCCATCGCCGGGTTACAGCTCGCAACGTCCTGTTTGCGCTTGTCCTTGTACTGCTTTTCTATTTCGTCTCAAACCCGAACGCCGCGCTGCTCCGGGACCGAGGACAACAGATTGGAAGCTATGATGACTCTACAACGAGAGCAGGTGAAGCGGTAGAGAAGACGACAACCGTAGAAGTCATTGCGAGTACCGGTACAATCACTGGAGGCGAGGGGAAGCAGGGTGCTAAGAGGAGGACCGCGGTGGTGGTTGCGAGTCAAGCTTCGGAGGACGCGACCTGGCTCGATGAGTACTTTCCGCAGTGGGAAAAATACATCTACCGGGTCGACACTCCGAACGCGAAGCTCACGGTGCCTATGAACAAAGGAAGGGAAAGTATGGTCTACCTAACGTAAGCTGCTCTGTCCTTCAGCTGGTGGAGCCGAGCTGACAGTTATGTAGCTACATAATAGACAACTATGACAATCTCCCGGATAACGTCCTCTTTATACACCCCAACCGCTACCAGTGGCACAACGACGACCCCGATTATGATGGCCTCCCCATGTTGCGCCATTTACAACTTCCCTATCTTGAACAACAGGGCTACGTAAACATCCGATGTGCATGGTCTCTCGGCTGTCCCGCTGAGATCAAACCCCTAGCAGAAGAGGGCGAGCATAGAGAGAATGTACACGCAGGTGGAGACTACAAGAGGGCGTTCCAAATCCTGTTTCCAGGGACGGAGGTCCCACAGGAGGTGGGCGTTAGCTGTTGCGCACAATTCGCAGCTACGACGGAGATGATAAAAGCGACGAAGAGGGAAGACTATTTGCGTTGGAGACAGTGGCTTATGGATACCGAGTTGGATGACAGTATTTCTGGCCGTGTGATGGAATACTCATGGCATAGTAAGTATCGCTGTCTCTTTGTCCTCTCTCATACACACCTCTCTCACTGGACGGTGTGAAGGACGAGGACGGGCTGCCCAACTCAACTTCGACGCTTCACACCGATGAGCCGCACTTCACCGATGAGCCGCACTTCACCGATAAGTGTGATTTGTGGCATCGGTGCCCGATGCCGTTGATACCCAACGGACCGAAAGGGCAACACTTTAGCACCCTCAGCTTCACGTCCTGAGCGAGTAGTCCACTGGTTGAGGGGCAGATTGTGGTCAACTGCCAGAGCTTCTTCAGCTACTGCGCCCTAGGCTGGATTATGCTAACACTACCGTTTAGTGATTTTCGGTAAACAACCAATCCATTGTCCATCAGCAGCAGAGTGTTACTGCAAGGTCTTTGGACTCTGCAACCTCGAATGCAGTGAGGATGGTAGCTGCAAAGGACGTTATATCTTGCCACCGTACTCGACATTGCCCTCAGGCTGGCCAAACGTCGGTTGGAACGGAGAAGAGCGAAATCGGTCTGCCCCGGAAGACTGAAGAGGTAATGACGCTCAAGGTCTTATCACTCGGGGTGTTGCAAGGCTAACTCGGTGTCCAGACACGGCATTGCCCTAGACTGCTCCACAGTTTTCAACACGTCACCCTCGTACCACATTCTCCGACATCGCGCATCGAAACCTTTCTGTTGAATATGCAGCCCAAATCGGCACAATCCGACACGAAAGTCATCGTCCTGCAGCGGATGCGCGCCCACATTCCCCGAGCATGGCGCACAGACGCTTGAGTCGATATCAGCTGCAGCCTTACCACGAATCGCAAGCCGTGCAAAAGCCAAGAGGGCAAAGAACAATGGCCGGATGGAAGGCATAGTAGCTTGATGCAGCACTACGGACAGGGTATGCTTGGCCGCTGGAAGATGAACCGGCATGGCGCTGTATGCGCGCCCTGTGAGGGGCAGCGACAGACAAGGCTGAATATGGACGGGTAGCACCAATAATTGAGGTGGGGGCTGAAAAGACGCCGCTGTCGCTCAGCCGTGATGCAAAGGCTGGCTAGCCCTCACAACCGATTGACGAAACAGCCAGCCGACCAAGTTTGGTCAGCTTCGGTTTGCTTCATCTGTCAACGTGATAGGGCAAGATTACACAAAGATGAATGTGGCTGAGCAGAGCCGCACTAGGCCCTCCCAGATGCGCGTGATTGGGCGAGGTTCAAACCAAAGAACCCACCCTTGTTATCAATGGGTTAGAACATGCAATCTTGTGTCTCGTTCACCGAGGTAACCATGCGGTCATCGGGATTGGTTCGACAAAGCCTCCACCCTCTTTTCCAGCGGCTCCGTCGCATAGTGACCCGGCACGAGGTCAACAAGACGAGTACAGCCTTACAGCCTGCGCCCTGCATTCCTATACGCTAACCCTAGTTAAAACTAGTGATAGATGGGCTTACCAGACGTCAGTAATTGGAGTTGCAGAGCCGCATAGACCAAACGTTCTTAAGGGGCCGCTAACATGAATTGTCCGTCTGCACAACCGAGGCTGTGCTTACCGTCATCAATCTTCACATTAGTTAGAGCTGCATCTCCTAGCCCATGCACGCCCTTCAGCCCTCCACGTCCTTACAGCTGGCCTATGGTTGCTCGCGCTGGGGTGGACCTTCCCCTTTCGTGTGGTGCAAATCCCAAGATTCGTTCCTTCTCCCCAGAGAACACGACAACAGCCTTCGCCCAGACACTCAACAGAATCTATGCCTATCTCTTTGGATAGGCTTCCGTTTGACGTGCTTTTTTACATTTCGACTCACCTTCGATTCGACGATATCTTGAGTTTTGGACACACATGTCGGCAACTCAAGGCGCTTTTACACGAGAACACGCTTTGTCGGAGAGCTATCGAGGTATTGTCTCCAAAGCTAGTGTACAAGATCACGATGACCAAGAAATAATACTACCAGACTCACGTCCCGCATACAAAAGAAGCCCGCCTGGCTCAAGAGCAACACATCTCATACTGCGACGCCCTGAGCCGTGTGCACGATCGGCGCCATGCTTTTTCCACTGCACAACCTTTCTCCGCTCAGATTATGGGCCAAGGAAACGAATACTTGTACAAGGACCCGAATATATGCATCTTGTCAGGCAACATTATCCGTGTTTTGGACGCAGAAACTTCGGCAGAAGTCTGCAAGATCGACCTTTCCTCCTTTGACGTTACGATACCGGAGGGTTCTCCCTCGCCCAGCGAGCCTAAAATATCTTTACTATCTTTCAACGATGACATCGTCACCGTCCATTTCGAGAAAAAAGGACGGCCAAATAACAGCCGCATACTTGTACTCAGTACGAAACAAACGCCGCTTAACACCAGACTTCTGGAGACCATTCACCTTGGATCCAGCTACAAGCTCTTTGCAAGGCATACAGCTGATTGCATCTATTACGGAACGCATAGTGCAGAAGACGCTTACGGTCATCACGAATGGGAAGTCAGAGGCGTGGCTCTGTCCTCAAAGTACGAGATACCATGCGCTCCACTTCAGCTCGACAAATTTTTCGGAACAGATTTAGGGTCGACGATCGCCTTTGAGATACATGGGAAATACTTCTATGCGGTCTCGAACCAGACCTCGTTTGAAGTGGAAGAGATAGATTGGACGAGCTTCTACCATTGCGTTCGCTTTCCTCTGGGAAGTCCGACCCGTGAGGCTATGGAGGTGTACAACAAGGTTTACCGTCGCCAGCATGATGAAGGGCCAATACACGATTCATGGACAGACATCACGCTTCAATTCGATGAGGCTACCGATAAGGCGATAATCATTGAAGCGCGTAGAGAATGGCCCGCGAGTACAAGTCGGCAACAGCGGACTTTCTATATTTCGGAGTTCGAATGGGCGGAAAAGAGCCCACCGGCCTCTGAAGACGGGTCCCCCTTAGCAGGAGTCTCTGGAGGACCACTCTTGCCTGAAGACGACGCCTTCGTCGGCGTGCTAGACTCCAGCAATAACCCGAACTATGCTCCAAAGAAGTATCGACCGAGTTCGAGTTACCACCCGGAGATCACCCCCGATTGTGGCGCTACACGCTCCTTCATCTTAGCACGGACGAAGTTCAAAGGCTACAATTACTCCTGTAGTTCCTTCTTCGACTTCGTTGAAGACGAGCGTTGTTGCAGCGAGTCGTCCGCTACGCCTTGCCTGCGTATTCGTATTGGGACACGTAGAGAAGCTCCTATGGATCCGGTGCCCCCAGGTCAGGACACCCTCTCAAAGGCACCATCATTTAGCTCTCCTTATCACGAAAACGACGTGTTGTATCGCCATTCACCAATTCAAATGTGGCCCCCTCCATCATCGCAGTGCGCTTGCTCCAAGAGGCTCCACCATATCCTCAACCCGGCCTTACCGGGGCCAGCACATAGTAGATCGATCACCGGCATACTTGACGAACGCCGCTTCGTATACATGTTGCGTCCTGGACGGTCAGACAACGCATTGGGCGTTGTAGTCGCGATCAATTTCGGCCGTGGAACCCCGCCGTTGAAGCCCGACGAGGCTGCATCAGCAAGCCACGAGGGCAATGCGGAGGGCCAGATGAATGCTACTCGCTGGAACTGGACACCGGGAGTTTGTAAGAGGGGGGAATGTCGTTGAGCCGGAAAGAGGACGACGGAGCATACGGCAGAGCCGCAGAAGAAGGCAAAGGCGGTTGGCGCATTATATCGAAGCCTTACGGGGCGGTGCTTGTAGCGAGATTGCATTGGTCTGACCGGTGACCCCGCCTGTTCGCCGCATCGGCACTGCGCTATCGATACTCGGCTTATTTCGTTTACCTCAGGTATATGGGACGTCGAGATCTCCGCGAGTGCCTTCTTTTGTCTCACTCTGACACCCGTCACGAGTCGCATGAGCGGTACACTTGCTGCAGCTATGACACCGGTTGCTTAGTCAGCAATTGCGGAGGTCATCTCCTGCGTTTCATTCGCAAAGGGGGGGCAATAAACTGGTGTGTAGGCTGGAACGAGATGTTCTCATTGGAGACACATATCCGAGCCCGATGAGACGAACGGCACCGGTCTGCGAAACCTGGATGCTCAGCTTGGCTACAGTGACTACACCTGTTGTGTCTACGTGCAGGGCAATAGTCTGTGGATTGGGAAAGCGGTGGCTGTTGTGGTCAAGATGATGAGGCCGAGAGGCGTGTATTACTCGCTGTTTTTCAATTGATACTCAATCCGTTCGTAACATCCAGTAATATCGGTGACACGTTTCGGCTCACAATGCCAGCATTAAACAATAATATTGGTTATGTCCCCTTTCATCCATGCCTTCAGCCAGAAAGAGACTACTTGCTCGTTTGCTGGCCTATACACGTGCCGACATCCTGAACACAGCACACTTTCCCTTTGGTCCCCTGCTCCACTTACTCTTTCATCTTCGCCATGGCAATCTTGAGCATTCTCTACAAGTGGACGCACTCTCTGATTCGGTACGCGCATACAACGATTCACTGGTGTGCTTGACTACAAGTCTCTTCTACCAATCCGCATTCATCTCGATATGCATTCTCATCCCTACACATCTGTCCACGTAGCATGTACATCGCCGCAGTCCTTCGTCCTCCATCCCACTCCCCTGCCGGTCCACTACTAAGCGCGTACCACTCGCCGTCTCTGCAACACACCTTCAAATATCACATCCAAACCATATCCTGCGCACGTTATGCACTACGCCACGCTACGCCCCCCGTGCCGCAAACGGCCGCATGAACGTCGCCATACGGAGTCCGATATTGTCCTTGAACCCGCATCTAGCGCCCTTCGATAGTACGCACGTACATATACGCATATCCAGCATGCAGCTTCCAGATATGATCCAGACGTATGCACCCCACGCCACCGTGCATGCCGTCACCCCATCTCACTCCACTATCTGGTTTTCAGCCTCGCCACATAACACGGCCAACTTCATCGGTAACGGCGTTCTAGATGGTAGAAAAAGCAAAAGTGGTGCATAAACAAGATCATGCGATCGTTTCTGGTTGTGCTTTTTGTTTTTGGCTTGTGGGATTGGGTAGCGGCTTGATTTTGGTGGCTATCATACGATGAAAGATCAAGGCGCGTGGGTGGTAGGTGCTTGTTCGAGGCTCTGCGGTGTACGAGAGGAGACACCGAGATTCCGCTGGTTTGACTTCAAAAGTCACCCTATTGGTGGTGGGGTTGGTGCAATGTAAGAATGCATGGTGGCGATGATGATGGTACAAGGGCGGTGGATTCACTAGCGGTGATGGTGATGGACGGCTGACATGCAGAGCGGCTTCTGGCGGAAGACGTTAATGTGAGCATTATGTGGCGGGCTTGCGTGAGCATTTCAGAGTATTGCTAATGTCGGTCCATTCGGTAAGCCCGAAGAGCGAGAACAGGCACGTGGTGTGGTTGAGCCTGTAGGACACGCGAGGTGAGAACGGTGTCCATGGCTTAAATATATGTATGTCTCAATCATGGCTTAAATATATGTATATCTCGTTCATGTCTCCTAATCTCACTATCTGTACACCCTCAGTTCAGGTGAATGACACCGCTGTCTCCTCCACCAACCAACGCAAATCAGAAATCCCAGAATATGTGTGGGAACCAAAAAGTCACTCTTTACCGCAAAACTCCATGTAAGATAATACCGAACCAACGCCGATGCTAGGAGATGCCGTGGAGAACGTGCCATGTGATTGACGCCGAAGCCATGTGAATGACGTGTGGCGGAGGGGAAAATCGTTGGGATCATATATGTACAGTGAACCGTGGGATTGCAGAGGGGTACTGCGGAGGCGCGTGCGTATCGACACGCGACATGTGATGCGGGGAATCGATAAACAAACACTCGGGTCGGAAGGAGGGCGAACCCAACCAAAACAATTCAGACTGGTGCGTCCATGATGGCCGGAGAAATATCGCGAGGCTGCGGGATGAGGCTCTTGCAGGTCATAAGTGAAGTTTTGCATCGGGGGACCCACAAGGCGACCGAATGCTTCCGAATTACGCCCGTCCTCTGTGTTTGCGCAGCTCGAGCCACGGTATTCGCAAAGAGGATGCCATGTATCCCGATCGTGTCCAATGAACTCAAGCTTTTGTCCGAATGCAAAGACTCTATAGCTCCATGCCATCAAGATCGCGCATAACACAGGCCATTTGTGCTCGCTTCGCCGCCTCGGCCAGCAACGCCGCCTGGTTCAGAAAGTTGACTGTCTCGCCAGCGGTCTGGCCTGCACCGGCACGGTTGGGCTGGTACTCGAAAGTAGGATGCCGTTGCAGAGGCGGCATCTGCTGCTGCTGTTGTGCCTGCTGCTGGCCGTTCAACGAGCCGAAGAAGCCTTGCTGTTGCGGACGAGTAGCCGAGGGCGATGGCATGGGAGCTGACGAGGCGGATGACGGCGTGGCGAGGCTGGCACTGCTGCTGTAGCTCTGGAAGGCTGACGAGTTCTGCGAGCTTGCGGAGTTTTGGAGGGTAGGAAAGACGGGTCGTGAGAGGCTGGGTGTAGGGTTTGGTGCCGTTGACATTATGTTGTGTGTGTGTGTGATGATTTGCTTTGCAAGATGAAATAACAAAGGACTCGTCGAACGAAGGGAGCGGTGGGTGTGGTGGAGGTGCTGAGACTTCGTGGGGTATGGGTCCGGCGTGGGCTAAAGTACAGGGCGGGAGGACTCTCGGGCGGGAATGAAGCGAGCAATCTCGTTGATTATGGATTGGCAGACGGACGGCACAATCAGGACAGATTGATGGTCTGAGCCAATCTGCAATCGAGCTTCTGGCTGAAGAGGTGCGGAGAGCGAAGAATGGTTGAATGGAAGAGGCACGGCAAGACCGCGGTTAGATAGGCAAATGTCTGGAAGGTGGCCATGGTCCGCCGTGCCGAGGCTGCGCTCCAGACACGCAGGAATCCGAATTTCGTCACCGACCGCTCCACTTTCCGGCCCTACTCTGTATGCGGCATCTGTGGCTCTGATTTTCCGGACGCAGCGCCTAGCCCCCCGTCTCGAGGCCCTGCCCGCCTAAATAATCTACCAGATACTTGATACTAGATACTACTCTACCGTCAGGCCGCCTTCCTGCCTCCGCCCAGTTATGCCCGTGAGTGCCAGCCCCAGATCTGCGCTGAGAGAGCGATGTGGAGACTGACTTGTTGGACAGCTGGTGCTCATTTCGGGGTACCCGTCGTCAGGCAAGACTACGCGCGCAAACCAATTGCAGAAATTCTTCGAGTCTAAAATCGCCGACAATGCCGCCGATGCGCGAGCGAGCAAGCTGAAAGTGCACCTCATCAACGACCAGACGCTGGGCGTGTCGCGTAGTGTGTATCATACTGCAAAGGCCGAGAAGGATGCCCGCGCCGAGGAGTACTCTGCCGTGAAAAGGGTGCTGTCGAGGGACGACATCGTTATCGCGGATGGCCTGAACTACATCAAGGGCTTCCGTTATCAGCTATACTGTGAAGCCAAAGCCGTGCAGACGCCCAACTGCGTGGTCAGTACACCGTACACAATACCGAGAGAGATGGACGCTGATAGTCCAAGAGGTGCACATAGGAACCCCCGCCGAAAAATGTCGTGAGATCAACACCAAGCTTCTAGCGGATAAGGAAAATGATGGGGGCTACGAAGAAGAAGACTTCGAGAACCTCATCTTCCGCTATGAGGAACCTAACGGCATGACGCGCTGGGACAGCCCGCTCTTCACCGTTCTCGACGAAGACGAGACCCCGCCGTTCGACCTGATATGGGACGCCATGGTGGGCAGTGATGGCAAGGCCAAAGTCGTGCGACCGAACCAGGCGACCGTGTTGGTACGCACCTTGACTTCTTCACCTGAAAGAGCTCAGGACTGACGTTCCACTAGAAACCGGCCGCCGAGCAGAATTACCTCTACGAACTCGACAAGACCACGTCCGATATCCTCGCCCAGATCATGACATACCAGAAGGACCACCCCGGCGAAGGCGGCGGTCAAGTCTCCGTGCCAGAGGTTGAGAAGCCCATCGAATTGCCCGCGACGCCGATGACGCTCCCGCAGCTACAACGCATACGCCGGCAATTCATCACGCTCAATCGACAGCATAACATATCGAAGTCGAGGATAAAAGAGATCTTCGTGGGATACTTGAATGATGAGTTTCTCAGATAAGGCTCTCGCGAGGATGGCTACCGGAGCGTTGTGGTGCTTTGTGGGGACTTATTCGTTTACACCGCTTTACACTCCGACTGGATGGCCAGGATGGACGCACGCGATTCTTTTCCTGGACCCGCTTACTGCGACAGCTGTAGACCATGCGACCTTTCATGCGCTGTTGATCCGACGCCGGACGAGGACCTTCCTCTCGTCATCCGGCGCACCGAGCGATCTTCCACTACCCCGAGACGATTACAACAAGCACCATTCGCGCAACACAAGCCACAACGCCATGAAAAGCAAGCGCTCGCGTGCTGTTATGCAGCCCAGTGGAGCGCAAACCCAGTCCGAGGATCAGCATACCTTGTCTCATCCAACGAGACCTCTTCCGAGATCCCCCGAGTCTCCCAGAAACGGCTTCCACCGGACTAGCCAAAGCGCGTGAGGATCGGACTTTGCTCGGTCGACATGGCGTGACATATATCGAAATGGGATAGGCGACCGGCATCGTCCCCGCACTTTTGGCAGCTGCAGCATTCTCGGGTCTGTGGTAGAGATATTGGTACGCGCTCAAACTTTTGAAAGGATTGCGGAGAACTCGATTCCCTTGTTTGTTGGAGTGTGACCTGATTTGGGTGGAGTTTGGTCGTCAGGATTGGTAGATCGTCTTGTCGGAGTTGAAGCCGTCGCATCTGACGGGTGGAAATACCAAAGTCTCGCGAATACCGTGCATCATGGACTTCCTTGTTCGGAAAAAGCTTCGCATAGCGATGCAGTCTCAGTCTCTGTGATTTACATTGTGCACAAACCACTGTCCTAGTTTCTCTCCTCATTCTCCGTCTTCCCTCGTTAGCATCGTCACTCTCTCGCACTCAGCATACACATTACGAGCACAAATGAAACCTTGAGTCATCTTATCCCCTTAATTTCTAAAGAGGGATCGACCCACAAACCTACAGAGCCTTAAACAATCCTCCCGTCATCCGACGCGATCCCACGCTATACCTTCTCCATGCTCCGTTCAGCACGCTAACCCCGCGAATATGCACTCTTCCCACGTGCGTTGGAACTTTAAAAGTCAAGCTTGTGGACCGGATCTGGATCTACGCCACTTGCGCTAGGCTAGCCTCATTGTAATGTTTGCGTAGGCTTCCGCTGCGCCGAATGTAACGGGGATGGATGGCGAAGCGTTTATTGCCGGTAGGGAGGACGGGAAGGACCGGATAGGTGCAGACGCTGATGTACTTTGGTCAGTAGTGCGGTGTACCACCTACAGCAGGGTGGGAGGGTGAGGGAAAGTGTACTACTCGTTTGAGTTTGCACTCACTAGACACCCAAATCACTACATGTGAGATATCAAACCTCTGGTGACGAAGAAGTTTGGTGTATCTAGCTGCGAGCTAGAGAGAATTGACTGGCTTTTACTCTGCACACCTGTCCTTTAGTCGTTTTGTGGAGTGTATCTAGTCCGAACGGGGCCTCTCTCTTGCCTTAACGAAGTTTCTTCAAGGTAGGCCTCGTCCACCACCTAATAGAGCTGACGCTGGAGCTGAAGCTATGGCTCTAGCTCGCAACGCTCTGCTCTATGACAGCGGTGCGGGGCCCCTACACAAGCTCAAGAGCTTGAATAGGGTTCCAACCTAGTGTTGCGGGGTACACCGCCGGAGCGTCATCTTGTGCGAAGCGTCGTCGATCCGTTTACACTGTCGAATTGATTCGCTGGGAAGCTCGCCGATGCAGAAGAAGAAAACATGGTCGAGTGCGTAGCTCTGTCGATTACCCGTCACTGATCCAAGACGCCGAAAGCGTTTCGGTTTTGAACCCTAGCGGCGATCTCGGATGGGTGTGTAGCTCTGGACTCGGAAGCTAGGTAACGGTAACTTGCACTTAGTAGTTGTGAAGAATGAACGGGCGGAGTCACGCGAATAGAGGCTATCGTGTGTAGTTGATGGACTGGTATTCCCGGCCATCTACATACGTGTACTGATGCACGATTACCGCTCAGGATATCTAAAAGGAAGATAGAAGAATAGGGAATATGAAAGCCGGTGGAAACACCAGAGAGCGAACAGCTACACAGAGCTAAAGTAAAAAGGGCGAAATAGTTGCTCGGCGCTCGTAGACAAGACAATGGTATCTCAAGAAGCGAAGATAATGAAAACCCGCCGACACATCCGTGTCCAGACAGGAACAAAAGTGAACGAAGCCATTTCCTGTAGGGAATCTGACAACCAGACAACCATTCCTCACCACCAACTCCAATTGCAACTCCAAAACCCCATCCTGTCGGACCTTCATAGCCATGCTTAAGATTCCGTACTTTTACACCCTTCCAAGCGCAATCCTCATAATCCAAAGTTACCGTCCAGCCCACCAAGGCCCATACCGTGTGGGTTACCATGTGAATTCCCCAGATCCGGGATAATTATCCCCTGATAAATCCTGTCACTACCAGGCGTAGACCCATACTCCCCCGCCGCAGAATGCGCAAATTCCTCTCCACTAGTCAAACTCTCATCGCTAAAACTAAGCACGCTCTGCGGAGGCGGCGCTTGCTCGTTATAACTACTCCAATTCCACATATTAGGGGACCATGTGAGATTTGAAGGTTCGGCGCCGGCGGAGAGCGGGGCACAGTCGAGGAGCGCGTCTGCGGGTGGGCCTCCGTAGATGGTGTCGTAGATGTTTTGTTGACCGTTATCGAGCGAGGAGAGAAGACGTTCCCAGTCTGCAGGAGAAACTTCTTTTCCGCCGGTGACGGCTGAGCCGTGGTGGAGGGCGTAATTCGCGAGCGGATCTGGACCGAAGGAGAGGTAGTCGATGTTGGGATTTTGGCGGATCGCATTGCTTGCGCGGCGTTTCGAGTGCGCGGAGAGGGAGGAGCGATGGGAAAGGGGGCTAAGGGTGGGCTCTGAAAGGGCATTGGCGGGTTCGGAGCGGATGGAGGATAGACTTGTTAATGAAGGGTTGGCCTGCGCGCCCATAGATGGTGAGATGGCGGGTAGGGTGGCGCGACGAGGTTCCTTTGTATCTTGTGGAATGACCTTCAAGGCGCTGGGGGAGAAGCGTGCGGCGATCGCTTTGAGTGACTTTTGTGTTGCACGGAACCGGTCCATAGGTGCGCACATCATGCCTTCAGAGTTGTGACGGGATAGCACAGGAGTAGGCGGCATGTGTTCCAGACGAGGGACGGCGATCATGGAACAGCCAACACGGCGATACTCTTGGGCGCCCGCAGCGGTGCCAGAATCGAGCATATCCATGACAACACAGGTAAGCCTGTTGCAGTCCTTGATGAGCTTACCATCGCGGTCGAGACTCAAGGTCTGGAATAGCAATCCGAAGCCGGCCTGAATAAGTACCTCATTTCGGTTGAGGCAGAAGGAGAGGCTCAATTTGCGTTCGTCGAGCAGTTCAACAATCTGCACGATGTGCTTGCAGGAGTCGCTGACGGCAACCATTGCCGAAGAGCCCTTGTCGCCAAGATTGGCAACGACTGCCGGTCGATAGATGAGCGATCGAATATGATGATATGCCAAGGACTATGATGCGGTTAGCTACGTCGGTTATATGCGTTGGGCACATATGCAACATACCAGGATAGGTGATCTGCTGCCGGTCACATTGGTGCTAGGCTTGTCTTGGTGAAAAGTGAGCTTCAGATGAGGCGCGAGGTTGTTTTGCCAGTCTTCCAAATCGTCGGCCAGTGATGCCATGGTGCGGAAGGAGATCTCATGTGATGACGAAGCGGGGTACAGCTCGGCTAGGACCTTGGAGAGGACGCGCGAGACTCGGAAGAGCGCCAGGGCGCTAGAAAGCTTGGTCGATTCTCCGGGAAGGGTTGGCAGGAATCCTTTTTCGGTCACATACTCATCATCGGCATCGACCGGGTACTCGCAGTGCACATCCTCTTCCCTAATAAGCTTTGGCAGTCCAAGATGCGCAGCAGAGAGGCTGTGATCTGTTAGCTATGGTAACATGATACAGAACGCTAGGGCTTACCAGTCAACGGTATAGAGTGTCCAGAAAACCTTCTTTCGGGTTTCGCTGGTTAGCGCGCCCAGAGCAAAGCGCTTCTGGGATTGATGCAAGCCGAGGCGCTGTGACAAGCCAATAGCAAGGCCCTTGTACTTGAGCAGCCGAGAATAATCAGCCTTGAGAAGGCAATAGATCTGGGCAAGGACAAGGCATTGCAGGGTAGCGACGTCATTGTCCATAAGGAAGCTCTCGATGGCACTTTGCCATTGTGCTTCGAAGGACTCTACGTCCTGACCATCACGAGGCTGGTGCGTGTTAGTGACAGTTGTGGCACAACAGAGGCTGAGTACCTACATCGCTTGACAATGCAGCAATTCCGAAAACCAAGTTGAGTTTGGCAATTGACTTCTTGTCAGCCAGGGTATCCGGACCGGCGACATACTGCTCGTATAGAGCAAGGAAGGTAGGGCGGTGTAGAATGGGGAATAGCGGGGCCCATTCTTGAAAGAAGATGTTTATCATCTGGTCAGAGACGAGACGAGGCGGCGCTTTGAACGAAACGATGCGCTTCGGCGATTGCGATGTCGAAGCTTTGGATCCGGTGCCAAAGAACGCATTCGAGTTGACGTCGGAGCATGACCTGCCCGTCTCTTGCGCAATTTGCTTGAACGACTCTGCTGCCTGTTAGTAATGCAAATCATCAGTGATCAAACGAGAGAAGCATACCGACAAACGCCCGTCCACTAGAGCTTCCAACAAAATAAGTATCGCGGTTTTCGTCGTCAAGCAGCAGAGGCGCCTGCTGCACCTTGAACGTCTCATCCTTTTCTTGCGGCACTTCGCGGCTCTCCGCTGATGAATCGGGCGAATTCGACGTTCGTCTCGGTGGATGATTGCTAGGCGAGGAATGCGAGTGTATCCGCGACAACATGTCGATCTTCTCGTCTTTCTCATCCAGCAGGTCTTTCAGTTCGCGGACTTCTGACTCGAGGATGCGCACGCGCTCCTCGAGCGACTCTGTGTATCCGCGCGGAAAGGCGCGACGACTGAGCTTATCGCTCGTTTTGCACTCGAACCCCACGTTGACGCACTGGGTGCAGCTGGGGCGGATGCCGTCGCAGCGAATTTTCTTCGAACGACATCGATCGCAGGCCTGGGCAATGCGCGACTGTGCGGCAGTCCCGACCTTGATCACTTTCATGGGGAGAATTCCAGGCATGATGGCGGATGTTCCGGAACTCGGGTGCGGGTGCGTGCTGTCCTACTCGGTCCGGGGCCCCGTAGGGAGGTTGTGTCGTGTGGTGCGGCGGACGCAGGACAGCATTCGGGTGCGTCGGGCGGGTTGACAGACGGTTGACGGGTGGTTGACAGGCGGCGGACGTGATGACGGACAGCGTAGGTGACGACAAGAAGAAAATATCAGGCGGTGATGGGTGGGCGGCGCGGGTGGATTAATGGGAACCAAACAATTGGCGGGCGCGGCAGAGGGTGGGCTGGGGCAGCTGATGTATGGTCGAACTGGGGCGGCTTCGCACTGTGTCCGGGGCTGCTTAGCGTGTACTGGGGCCTCAGCACGGCGATGCGGGGAAGACACCTGGAGCGCGCTTGCTGCCCCCCAGCCGTTGCAATCTGGCACTCGTCCGAAGCCCTGCCTCCGTGCCGTTTTCGTGGCCTGCTGCCACTAAATCTGCCTTTGGCGTCGACGACAGCGTGTGCTTGCCATCCGTCGGACTGCCCCAGCGGTCCACCTTTGAACCTCTCCTATCCACAGCGATGCGGGGGTGGGTCCGTCTTGGAATCCTGCGTTAGCCCCATGTTCCTCAGAGAGGCAGACGCAGGGAGTCGGGCCGTCTGCTGTGATTGCTGCTGTGCCACCTGCCACTAGCCTTCTCGCTGGCAGCATCAAGAACTGCTCTACGACCCATGACAAGACTCGCCGCTCGAGCACAGGCACACTCGTCGACGAGGATCGCAACAATGTAGGCGGCGATCCGCCAAGCGATCGCGCATCGTTCCTTGCCACGCTGCTGACTCTAGCTCGTAAACACACTTTACGTGCCACAGAAGCGTATGTCTATATTGCGCAGTGACTGTCCCTGGGGGCACATCATTGCTGAGCCTGAATCAGCTCCAGTCTGCCGCTCTCCGAGAAGCTGGGGAGAGCGAGCGAGCGCGCCATGACCATCCATCTGATCCTGCGATACCACCGCTCGCTTGCAAACCCGGATGATATGTTCTGCGTGGAGTGTTCTAGCTGAACTGCTCCACTCGCCAGCGAATCTCGCGGAGAAAATTTCTTCTCGAACCTTAATGGAAGGAACGATCGGATCATTTTGTTTGATTGCGCGTGGAAATGTCCTGGTTAGTATAGGTTGTTAAACGTCGAACAACAATTCTTCCGGTCGCGCGGCCAGATCACTCCGTCTGACTTGCAATATCACCTGTGCCGGAAGAGGAAGAAGCTCTGTGCAACCCCAGATGTATAAGAAATCCTCTATGTCGCTCCATGCGCGCCATTTGTTGATCGAAAACATACTTTCTGACCGTTGCGCGACTCGCTAGCTGATCTGTAGGAGCAGATTGAAAACAATATGCACAGAGATGCTCGCGCCTGCTACCGGTGGGACTTCTTTGCTTCCACAAACCTTCCATAGTATGCACTATGCCTGTCAGGTGGCCCTGACACTGCATGATGCGTCGACGCCGCAAAGTGGTAGGGCGGCGTATGCGCGCTTTATTAACGGTGGCATTGCACCGAGTGCGGCCACACAGCTGCAGGCAGGCCCCCCAAGAGGATCAAGATGGGGCCTTGAGACAACATACACCAATGTGGGGACCATGACCTTAGCTGAAGTCCACCTGTTCTTCCTCGCCCTTGGTGTCCTCGTCGTCGATCAGTCCCAGGTAGCGTTGTACCGTATCTGAGTCGAGAAGGGCGGCTCGCTGATCGTCCAAAGCGGACATGGCCCTTCGGAGCATGTCGAGCTCGAGCACACGCAGTTGCGCTGCAAGCTCCCACGGGCCTTGTCTGACGCCCTCGCTACGTTCCGGGATCCCCACTTCCCGTAACGTTTCCACCTGGACTTCCACCCGGCTCTGTAGTAGAACTACGGCTCGGAGTTGGTAGATGTCCCAATGCGGGTCCACCTCCAATAGACTGCGCAGATTTGTGTCCTGCAGCTCTCCCTCTTTCCAGAGCGCCTGAATCTCTCGCTTTCCGTCAATCGTCTGCAGAATTTTGAAGTCCAAGCCGTCTTCTTCGTTGACGACGATAAGCCATATAAAGTCACTTTCCCAACCAATGCCGTTGCCTTCTTTGTTGAACAGTCGGAAGCCTGGTGCCGTTGTGCTTATATGAATCTTCGCTGGTCGCAACGGATCATCGTCCGGGATGTCGAGATCTATGAACATCGCCTTTGCTGAAGACATCGAGTGCTCGATAAAACCATATGAAAAGATGCTCTCGCATGCTCCTTTCTCATCGCCGTAACTAGTGTTGTTAGCCTACGAGACAAGACCGCTAGGTCGGTAGGGATGCCAGCACAACACGGAATGTCACGGCCGCGCTTACGTGATGGTTATCTCTCCTCCTTTTTGGATGTTTTTCCCCTCTCGCAAAAGTAGAAGGCCATTTCCGTCCTCGTCTGTCTCATACAAGGCCGCTGTCGCATCTCCAGAGGCATGGTTGGCCATGTCGACACAGGGAACCATTGCGTCGCCAACGCCAGGGAACTCCAGCGCTCTGGACCGATACATGGCATCTACCTGCATCCAGTCGTCGAACGTAATCTTGAGACGGCCTAGCGTCAGCGGATACTCCAAGTTGTTGATGAGCATGTACTTGGTGCAATAACGCTACTTCGTGTATATCTTGACAATGACAAGCATCGTATACGGAACTCGTTGGACCACTCACCATACCAGTTTCTTCGTTCCACCAGTACTTGGCACACCAGCCGATACTCTCCGTGGCTGTGCGAACCGTTTCAAATTCCCGGAGGAGACTGTTCATCTTCGCCCGAACCGCAGGTCGGAGGGTCGTTCCTGTTAGTAGCTCGAGCTCTCCTTCGGTCCAAAAGGTAGGCAGCAATTCATCAGGCAAAAACTTGATGTACCTACGGAATCATCAGTTGACCTCGAGACAAGCGAGGTGCTGTGCGTACTCAACCAGCGGATTGCGGACACCGACATCTTTGACGCCCGGACAGCATAGAGTAGCCTGCATGAGCAGGAAAATCAAGACGGCTCCGCGTGTAGTCCACCCAAAGTCGCCAAGAGCATGGAGTAGTTCACGCAGGTGATGGTCGGATTTAGCCATCAGTTCAACATTTCCACGTGAAAGGATCAGTTCTTTCGGAACCATTATGAGCGGAGCTTGGCCGCTGGTAAGGTCGCGGTCTGCAATCACAGTCGAGCCGTAGTGCTCGAAGCCGGGAAGCGGTCCGACCTTGATGCCATTGAACTGGACGCCACGAAAGGTGGCCCATGTTGGCAGGCCTTCGACCGGCTCTCTGAGCCACCCTTCGACTCTTCCCCTTCTAATCATTGTCGAACAGCGACGTTCGCGAGTCTGATGACTGAGAGTAGCAGACTGCCTATGCGGATCCCAGGTGCAAGTCTACAATTCTGAAAATAGGCTGGGACAGTCTTGAAAAAAAAAAACAAGGCCGTGGAAATGCGTTTCGAAAGGTGACAGGCTAGGCACTCCTTCAATTCAGTGGCTGGTGGTGGTGCGTGGCCTTGGGCTTCTGCTTGGGCTTCTGCAATTGGTGAGCCCTGTCATGACTACACGACGGCTGCGTGGACCGTCATCGAGCTGCAAACAAACAAACGCGCAGTGATAGCAGGGGGGCGCCTCACCTCTGGTGGCGGAGAGATGCGAAGGGGGTTGTTGTTATGGTGGTTGTTCAGCCGAGCCGAAACGTAGCGCATGGATCCGTGCGCGCCTACCCCAAGCGGACTAGTATGTTGATACGTCTGGAACCAAAACAACTGCGAAGCTGCATTTCTTAAGCTTCCTCTCCCCCCACCGCCAGACACGCATCATTACATTTATTCCTTACCCGCCCGACAGCAGCGAGAGCAGAGCGCCGCGACTGCGACTAGTCCCCCAGTCCTTCGGCCCATCCCACCCACCGCGCGACGAAAGCTGTCTTGCCGTCGAGTTCAACGCTCTCGTGCTCTGCCTGAGTGTCGCAAAGCGCAGTCGGTCTTTCCCCAAGTGAGACAGTCCTGAGCGGTCGCGCCTTCCTGCACCATGTCTGCGGCAGGCCGAGTTGTCAAGATGCCCCGCGGCACTACCGTGACGGGCCAATGCATCGAGTACATCCAAGGCATGTCAACAAACGCATCAAAACATTGCAAACTCTGGGCTGACCTTTTGGCTCAACATAGACCGACTGTATCTGGCTTCATACACACACCCACCCACCCCCGAAACGCCGTTCCCCTACCCGCGCCAGCAACAGTCACCCTCGAAGCGATCCTCGAAGGCGCAAGCCGGCCCAACCGCCGCCGGCCCCAAGGTCCATCCGCCAGTCTACTTCACCATCGACAAGACTCTGTTGTACAACGCCTTCCATGCCGACTTTGGGCCATTACACATTGGCCACCTTTACCGCTTTGCTGTGCAGCTGCACGAAGTGCTGGGAGATCCCGCCAACGAGGAGAGGGGAGTCGTATTCTGGAGTAATGCGGATCCGAGAAGTATGTTCCTTACAACATCACCGTTCGCGCAATTGTTGACATGAGTTAGGTCGGGCGAACGCCGCCTGCATCCTCGCCTGCTACATGGTTCTGATCCAGTCGTGGCCGCCGCATCTTGCTCTTGCGCCCATTGCGCAAATGGACCCGCCATGCATGCCATTTCGCGACGCAGGCTACAGCCAGGCTGACTACGGCCTGAGTATCCAAGACGTTATATACGGTGTCTGGAAGGCGAAAGAGGAAGGACTTTGCGGACTCAAAGACTTTAGCCTGGAAGAGTATGTTCTGCTCTGGCGCGTCACCTTCCATATGGCTAACTTTACTAGGTACGAGAAGTTCGAGCGCGTGGACATGGGAGACTTCAACTGGGTGACGCCCGATTTCCTTGCCTTTGCCTCACCACAAGTGCAGCCGACGCACGAGATACCCACGAGCTCGCCCATGTACGAGACACTGCCCTCTACAATTGGCGAAGTACAGCGTGCTGCGATACCCACATCCTTCAAGAACGTGCTGTCGCATTTCGTTTCCAGAGACATCGGTCTCGTCGTGCGATTGAACTCGGAGCTCTACTCATCGACCTACTTTACGAAACTCGGCATTCAGCACCTGAACATGATCTTCGATGATGGAACGTGCCCACCGCTCTCGCTTGTCAGACAGTTCATCGACCTCGCGCACGAGATGATCACAGTGAAGAAGAAGGGTATTGCAGTGCACTGCAAGGCTGGCCTTGGCCGGACCGGATGTCTCATCGGAGCCTACCTCATCTACAGGCACGCCTTTACCGCAAATGAGCTCATTGCCTACATGCGTTTCATGCGGCCAGGCATGGTAGTTGGTCCCCAACAGCACTGGCTACATCTCAATCAATCCACCTTCCGCGAGTGGTGGTTCGAGGATACCATGAAAGCTAAGATAGCGGAGATGGCACCCTCCACTCCGGTTCGGTCACCGCACAAGCAGCGCTACGTGAGCAACGGGCAGACCTACACCCCGCCCAACGGCTCCTCCAGGCGCGCGGCACTCGGAGAGATTGAGTCGAACGAGCGAAGCAATGCTGGGGGCAATTCGATAGGCGTACAAGAGGACAACCTGCCGGTACCCACACCAGGACAACCGAGGAAGACTAGCAAGCTTTACGGTGGCGGTACCAGCGTCCGCTCTCCTGTACGAGCTCGCGAAAACGAGCCCTTCGTCAAGTCGGAGTACAAGGTTGAAGTCTCTCGAGTTGAAGGCGAGACAGACGAAGAGTTCCACCTTCGTCAGATCGCTCGAAGGATAACATCGTCGCGGTCACCGATGCCAAAGGATAGGGATCGCCGAGCCATCAGTATGACCACCACCAAGTCCTCGATGACTTCGACAACAGTCCGCTACGGAGGCGAAAGCGATGCGGAGAACACAGCACCCGCCGGCGCTCGACCAAAGACTCCGGCAGGCATGAAGAACGGAAGCGGAAACGGCGGAATCAGTGTCGGCAAGGTACGATCTAGCCCGTCACGACGAAACACCGACTCAAAAGGCGGTGTGCGGAAGACGAGCGGCAGAGTTGGTAGCGTTGGCAGCTCTATGGTCCGATCGAAACCGTCATAGATGCAAGTCTTCCTCTAGAGCATGCATTTGCATCATCGGTATTCTAGCATGAATGGCGTTCTGGATTCACCATCATCATCATCATCGTCTCCGACACGACCAATTCGATTCGACCTGGCTCTTCTCTCTCAAAAAGCCGCTTCTGTACGTTGTCAATGTTCTTCGATCCTCTACCATACATAGTGTCTGCTGGACGGGCGTTAGGGTCGCCACAAGGTGTGGATATGGGTTGTGCTCATGGGGGCGTAATGGGGTAATGTTTGCTCTCTTTTGAGTCTCTTTCTTGTTCTCTTGGGCGTCGGTCATGGTTTCCATCTTTGCTGTTCTCTTTGCGTCTGCAGCGGTTTCCATGTTGCCGGTGTTCATGACCCGTGTATGAATCAATGAGGGCGTATTAGTCTTAATCGTTCAAGCTTTATCTTTGCAGTCTTATGCGTTGCGTGATTTTGCTATGCTGGATCCTGCTGTTTTTCCTCTTTCGTCGAGGTGGGCGTCGGGTGGTGGAAATGTTCAGGGCAGGTACTTCAGAGAAGGTTGACGTATGGGATGATGGCAAAGGTGCGTCTATAAGGACAAGCTTGACCCGATGTATCTTAGCGCAGACTCGCGCTTTCCTTTGAAGGATTCGGGCACCATCTGTAGACCACGTCATCTCACTGATCACATCCTATACGAACGCACACACGACAGCTCAATCTCGTATGGAAGAACCACTCATAGCTATATTCGTCCTCTTTGTGTGTAGGACCTGATAGCCTACGTTGCTAGCGGTGACCCAGGCCACCCGGCCGCAACGGAGCGCGACTCAAAATCATAGGCGTTTCATACGGCCAGGACTGGGATTCACCCGTACAACCCACAATATCGACACGTTCAGATGCCCTGATACAGGCAATTGGGGCCAATCTGCGCACTTTACTGGTTGTTTAAAATTCTCACTCTATCAGACCCGCCCAAACCCGACACGAAGATCTATAAGCTATGTTGCCCAGTTCCGCAAGCGCTCCAGAGGCCGCGGCCAGAAAGAGCACTGAAAATCAACTTAATAGAGCGTGTGAGGCTTGTCGATTGTCAAAAGTTCGATGCCTGGCGAATCCAATTCCTGGGTCGTCGCAGTGTCAAAGATGCGCAAAGGCTGGTAGACAATGTATATTTGCACCTCCAGCAAAGAGACGGCAACGGAAGCGGACCGATGTTCGGGTAGCAGAGCTAGAGAGAGAGGTCCAGCAGCTTCACTCTCTGTTGAAGCCGAACGCTGCTGCCAATATATCCCCAGCAGGAACCAGTGAGCGTGAGTCCATGGACGATGACGAGGAAGAAGAGGCTGAATCTCCGGATCGAGAGTCGCCAGAACTGGCACAAAGTCAAGAAGGCACGGGTAGTCCCACGGCAAATGGTCAACCAGGGCAATGGGCAGTCGTCCCTCCCAAGGACGCCGAGCCACCGCGAGAAGATCTGCTGAGAGTTGAGAACGATATATTAGATCGTGGCATCATCACGATACAGCAAGCAGAGGAGCTGTTAAACACTTATCGTAATGACCTCGTCCACGATTTTCCAGGAGTCGTTATACCGAAAGACTGGACTGTGGAACAACTCCGGTCCCGAAAGCCAGCTCTCTTTCATGCTGTTATGGCTGCGGCATCAAATTCAAAGGGCGCCACACTCTCGAACCGGCTACACGAAGAGGTCAAATACCTCTATGCAAGGTCCATGATCATCCAGGCGGAGAAGTCGATGCAGTACATTCAGGCCCTTTTCATCACAGTCGCTTACAACAATCCCCCCAACTCACCAGCACAACTGCAGGTCTACATGTTCTGCAACATGGCAGCGAGCATGGCCCTGGAGCTTGGGTTAGCCTCGAAACCGCGGACTCATGAGCAGCTTCCTAAAAGAGCCATCAGGTCGCTCCAGCGCATTAGCTCGGCGGAGGAGCTTCTCGAAAATTGCCGCACAATACTGGCACTTTACACGCTCACGGCTGGCTTCTCGATGAGGCTGAGAAGACCAAACATCTTGCTCTTCAACAGCTGGATGGAAGAATGCCAAGTTCTACTCCAGAAATCTCGCATCCTAGAAGACCGGAGGATTCTCGCATGCTTGAGACTGCAACGTATCGCCGACGAGGCGTACACTGCCTTTGGTCTCGACGATGCTAGTACGAGCTTCACCTTATCAGAACTTCGACTACAAGCCACACTGAGAATCTTTGACAGACGGATGCAGGATTGGATGAACTCAATCCCTGCTGAAGTCATGACATGTACGCAAATTCGTCCATTTTGCGCGCCGTTCGCTGACCTTACTATTCAGTCGCAATGACGATCGAATATTACATGAACATCATGTCTATGTGGGAGTTCGCAATGGATGGCGGTCGCTACGACGCCCCCGACTTCCGCAACCGCCACCTTACACTGCCCGCCCTCGACGACTGCTCCGTCCAACCCGAATCCCTTTCGCGCACCGCCCTCCAGATAAACGCAACCATAACCTGTATTAGCGCCGCACACTCAGTCCTTGACACGTTCCTACAAATCCCCATCCCTTCCCTCCAACACTCCCCCAGTGTTATCTTCGTCCGCGCCGTGTACGCCCTCATTACGCTATGCAAAGCGGACTACGCCGTTGGTACAGACGCTGATGGCATGGGGGCTGTCCTCGATTCGAAGAGCTTGAAGGTAGATGCTTATATGGACGAGGTGCTGAGTAGAATCGGGCAAGCGGTTGGAGAGCAGGGATGTCGCATTCCAAGTCATTGGCTCTTCATCGTTAGGGCGAAGCTTAAGGCGTGGCATGAGGAGCATATGCAGTGGAGGCGGGATGGGGGCCATTTGAGAAGGGGGAAGGCGAGAAAGGAGGCTGCCACGGAGTGGGAGCAGGACGCTACAAGGATAACCGCAAATGCAAGCGCCCGTAGAGACACTCCGCTATCCGACCCGACGACAGTCCTACCCACACGCAGCTCACGGCCTCAGACCACCACCAATGCTCAGCGACAACCACCTCCCTCACAGCCTCAGCAGCCGTCGTTGTCAAATCTTCACGGCGTCCAGCAACAACCCCTGCCCCTCTTCAACCTCAGCACAGACTACACATGGCCTACTCCTACCCCGAACGATCCTATACCCCGCCCCAACAACCTTCCCACATCATCTTGTCCCGCGTTCCCAGTCCATGACCCGGCGTCCTTCGATCAGGATATGACTGACTTCTCCACCGCCTTTCAGAACGGCGATCTCTACCTCTGGAATGACATGGGTGAGAATTACGGGGGCTGGATTCCGAATCCACAGGGGGATAGTGCTTTGTATGATGCGATGCAATTTGGTGGCGGGCGGGCGATGTGAGTGTGGAGGGTAGTGTGAGACTGGTATGATTGGTGTCGCTTTTGAAACGGTGCCGGCGCCGTGAGACGGTGAACTGAGGATATGTGGACTTAGTGCAACAGTCTTCGCAGCTTGTTTGTGGAAGAGTGTTCTTATGTACATGTGACATGTCTTTTGTACAAATTTGCCCAAAATAGATCTATACTCATTTCATTATTGGGGGAACGTCACTCCGTTTTCAATCTAGGCTTGTTGCAGGGCACATATGCATATATGACCAGATGGCAGTTCGTAAGAGTACTTGAGAATTTGCATTGTTGGTATAGGTATTCGCGCATATACGGGTATCGTAGCGTGAATCATGCTAACGCGTGCAGTCCAACAAAAGACGACCAGTGTCTTGCACCTTATGCGCCCGACCCCACACCCGTGAACCCTCTGGTATGATACCTACTCCTGATTGACGACACCGAACTCCCGCGACCCCCTTCGCGCCTTGGACCAGGCAAGGCCCAGAAAAGGGAAAATACATGCAGCAAGAGACCTACCACTACGCCACCGATAAAGCACTTTGTCGCTCAGACAGCTCATCCGTATTCATGTAGAATCTCGTCCATTCTTCAGACACCTCCCCTTCCGACCCACTTCCTCTTGTAAGTACTGAAGACGCTTCGTATCTCCGTCCGCGTACGCGAAGCCGCCGTCCCAAAACCCACAGCCAATATTGGACGTCTCGTTGCGGTCAGCAACCTGTGTTTTCCCTGCAAGATCCACAGGTGGTACACCAGGTTTTGTGCCTGCAGCTTCTTCTTCTACTTTTGCGATCAGACTGTCGCCAGGCATGTGATGGAAGAGTTCCGAGTTTAAGGTCCAGCATCGTAGGCCTGGGCTGGCGTATTTATGCCTGAGCTTAACATCAGGGTGTGGACTTGGGTTCTGCCAGGGCGTGGGAGAGGGTGTGTCCGAGCCTTTGATGCAGGCATGGAGGAGGGCGACGTCGAAAGCACGGGGGCCGTCTTCGCTCAGCTTGGCCGGTGCTAGGTCGTACAAGAGACGTTCCGCAGCTGGGCGCGTGATGGCGTAGCCGAATGAGCAGAGTGGCCATTTGGAGCGGTGAAATGCCCGCGTATGCATAGGTAAATTTAGCGCGTCAAACATGCGTTGCGTAAAGGGATGGAGGTCGGCACGGGCAGGTAGTGTAGGATCTTTGTACACCACGTGAGGAACATCGCTCAGAATCAGCAGAGGATCTGGGGATTCGCCAACCCAAACGTGGTTGAAATAGTCGCCGCAATGCCCGAGGTATAGTAAGTCCCATGCACTATGATCGCCCCAATACTGCCTCCAATTTGCATCGGGTCGAGTGAAAGGGTTCAAGGCTCGCTTTAGGGGTAGCGCAGTGCGTGCGGCGTTCGCGGCAAGAGGGATCTGGACATTGCGCAGGCGGATGTCCCAATCGACGTCGTCTTCGAGGATGAGTGCGGTCTCCAGACCAGAGTTGAGGAACCTAACCAAAGTGAATCAGCATCGATTCAATATGGCCGCACCCTTGGGTTGCCCGTAGGCAGCCAATATGGGCAGGTAGACAGACTCACCACTGCAAGACATGCCGATGGCCCATCCAAGCCAAGATGGATCCCTTATACACTCCGTTAGCCACTCCACCGCGAAACTGTTCCACGTCGCCCTCGGTCCATAGTGGCTGTTGTGGGATGGTGAGGTCGATGTCAGTGATGTTGGCGGCCTGTAGAAGTGAGTGGCGTCGCGCTGAACCTTCTCTGGATACAACGACCACGGCTCCGAAGCCTAACGTTCTGTTCGCCGGTATATTGACATTCTGGGGTTCACGCGACGTCCACTTTAGGTGTATGCGATTGTCTCTGCGGTAGAAGAAGAGCAGGGTTGTGACAGCAAGGACGAGTAACAACGGCAGTGGTCGTTTTCTGCTGGGCGCAAGCATGACGGACAAGGTGTTGACGTAGGGGAAAGGTCGCAGGAGAGGGGACGAGAAAATGTGTGACTTTAGGATTTGGACATGTCGCATCAGGCATGGAGAGGTGAAGACGTGAGGGTACGAGGACGCGGAGCGTGAAGATGGGAAACTCAGGAAGGGACCACCTTTGCTTTGCGGGCACTTGCCTGTCACAAGAGACAGTAGGGTAGTTACAGGCGCGGGAAGGGAAGTGCGAGCTCCATGGGGTGCTTTGCTTCATTGCTTGACGTGGGGTATATCCACATGCGGTTTCATCCATCGTGTAGAGGATGGGTAGGCAAAGGCGGTGCTGGCATTTCAACCCACGTGGACCTTGACGCGCGACAGCAGGTTAACACGTTTGATGCCCCCATCTTTTTCGTTCGAAGACACCACTGTCAAGTCGATCTGGCATCTGTCCGTGTGACTGTGCTGGTGGTTCCGTGGTCTGGGTGCTGGTGGTTCCGTGGTCTGGGTGCTGGCTTGATATCATGGTGGAGCACTGGTTAAACGTCTGCGCAACCTGGAATGGGAGTTTGATGGACTTCCCGCGTGTCACTCTGCGACCGGTGCCATTGAGCTCCCGAGCCCTCGAACATGTCGCCGCGAATCAAGTTTAAATTTAGAAGTGGGATCTTGACGGACGTCTGGAGCGCGCTATATAGATCGACGTGGTCACGTGTCTGCCTTTCGCACCAGTCGACGCGCTATGGGGCTGAGCAGGAGCATGCGCCTTGCTCCGTAGCTTTGAATTCATTCCGCATCTTCGTCCGTCCAACGTGCATGACGTGAATGTGAACGCAACGCTGTCCTCTTCTTCTTGCCTATCTTTTGGACTGTGTTGCTTTTCCCCTTTTCCAACAGCACACCTGTACGACCGCTGTACGGCCTGAAACTGAAACCCACCCTGCGCCAACCCCCGATCGCTCGTCCGCAACGCTACCCTTTCTCGCTGCGTCAACTGTCTCTGCGCCCATGGATCGCCGTTCCGTCGCGTGCAAACTACGATAAACACTCGCTCATGCCCTGCACCCCCGCCGTTAGGCAAGCATGGCCACGTTAGGCTCGCCGTCGCCGCCGTCATCCCCCTCGCGAGCCATGCGTCGTCGCAGCTGGGCCCGCAAGGTCGAGCGCCTGTGCTGCAATATGATCACCTACTTTCCGTTGCTGTTCGTGTACGGCTTGACATCATGGGCCGTGTGGGTGGAAGCGGGGATTGGCTTCGTGCCATCCAAGAATGCTTGGACAGGTACGACACGCCGTTTGGTCGCGGCACGAGTCGTTGCGCAGGAACAGGGTTGATGCAGTTGCTGACGCGAAACTTTGCAGGGAAATTCTCCTCCGCGCTGGGCGTCTTCTTCTTCCTCATGCTCAATTGGAGCTACACGACCGCCGTCTTCACCGATCCAGGCTCGCCGCTGAACGAGACGAATGGCTACAGTCATCTGCCGACGCAGGAAGAGGGGGAACAGCAATATACATCCTTTACGGTCAAGGCGTCGACGGGCGATATTAGGTTCTGCAAGAAGTGCCAAACGAAGAAGCCGGACCGGGCCCACCACTGCTCGACGTGCAAGCGCTGCGTGTTGAAGATGGACCACCACTGCCCGTGGTTGGCGACCTGCGTTGGCCTCCGCAACTACAAGGCTTTCGTTCTGTTCCTCGTATACTTAGTCTTCTTTTGCTGGGTCTGCTTTGCGACATGTGCGACGTGGGTTTACAGCGAGATTTTGTCCGACAGCCAGTACACCGAGTCCTTCATGCCCGTCAACTACGTCCTGCTAGCCGTGCTCTCGGGCATTATTGGGATCGTCATCACCGGCTTCACTGGGTGGCACGTGTGGCTGATTATCAGAGGCCAGACTACGATTGAAAGCTTGGAGCAGACGAGGTACCTGTCGCCACTACGGAAATCAATGAAAGCCAGTCTAGAGGATCGCAACTATCTCGATGCTCAAGCCAATGGACGACTAAGCGTCAGCGACCAGCTCCGCGACATTCACGCCAATGTCCTTCCAGGAGTTACCAGGCCAGAAGAGGGCGAATCCTCTCCTGCACCGCCTCTCTCCCGTACCCCAGCCCCCGCCGTCGTGAACATGAGCAACGGCTATTCCCAGCCAACCTACCAATCCTACGAACACCGCGAACGGCAGCAAAACCACGACCGCTATGAATCCTACCTCGACGAGCGAGACAACGAACAACTCCCTAACGCTTTCGATCTCGGCTGGAAGCGCAACATACTTCACCTCCTCGGGCCCCGACCACTTCTCTGGTTCGTCCCTCTCGTCACCACTACTGGTGACGGATGGACTTGGGAGCCAAGTCCTAAATGGATCGCCGCGTGCGAGCGCATTAAGCAAGCGCGTGAGAACGAAGAGCGGCTCCAAAAGCAGCGTGAGCGCGCAGCAGGCTGGGGCGTAGATTCACCCACTGAGACTGAATTTAGGCGCTCCGGACATGGTGCCCCCGACGGCTGGCAGCTCAACCGCAACTCCCCGCCCAACCCCAGAATCCCTCGTCGCCCCGAGTGGCAGGCCCCTAGACGCCACGGCGAAGAAGCCCGCTACCTGACTACATCGAACGGCATTGTGAATACGCCTATAGAGGGTCGTCGTAGCCCCAGTAAAGCGGATCAGATCCTCGGTCGTGAAAGCGGGATGTATGCCGATGGCGGGGACGTGATGCAGATGCAGCCCATTGATCGCCGGAAATTCGACCAGTATAATTACATCTCTGACGGAGACGACGAGGATGGCGAAGGCGCCAACTACGACGTGTCGAGTGATGATGCGGATGCGGAGCAGAGGCGCGTACAGCGTATCAGACCAGTGCCGCTACCTAAAATTACGCACAACTGGAACGATATTCCGGAGGACTTTCTGCAAGGGGCGCCGGCTGGAAAGCCGCGTAAGAATCCGAGTCCAAAGTTGAATTTGAGTGAGGAAGAAAGCTGGAAGAGGAAGGCGAGTGCCAAGGCGAAGAGAAGGGAGGAGTGGGACGATTGGGAACAGGATGGCTAATTGTATGGCGATCTTGTTTACGTGAGGGGGAAGATGGGATGTATGTGGTGTAACGATGGATTTGGTTGTACGATGTGTCTTGTCATGTTGTGAATGTGGTCGTCTTTGCATAGAAGAGGTGTTTTTGGGGCATATGATGGCGCTTTGTTCTTGTTTAATTTTAAGTGGGTGAGCGATTTTTGATTCATTTCCAGTCCCGAGGACTCCTTGTTAGACATACCTTGTCTTCTATTATGATGCAGTCAAGTAACTTCGCAAATTGGAACGAACATCTGTGTAATACACATCGCGGAAGATCCGCCCTTATGTTTACTACAAAGAATTGTATCCAGTACTCGAGTGCATTTGAATAGCTATACGGCACACCACGCAAGTAACCGGCTGCCTCGGATGAATCATGCCATCCATGGTAGCGTGCTGCCAGAAGCTAGCTTAGTCAAGCTCAACGTTTGCGGAAAGAGCAACCTCACGCTTTTCAATCGTCTGACATGTTCTCACGCGTGCTCCTGACTGCGTTCTTTTCTATCCTCTCGCCATTTGGTACTCGAGCTCAGGATGCATTTCGCACCACCACGTCCATGCCGTCCGCGTGTGTCCCGGCGGCGGACGCGTACGAAACGCGAAGACACGGGCAAATCGCGCAATCAATCAGCATCTAGGCACTTTTTGACGAATCGCGAGTAGTTGCCAATGGACGTGCGTATTTTACGTGACATGTCTTTTGACAGGGCGTACATGACTCCGCGAGGGCGTGTGGCTTGAAGCTAACAAGGGGCCTGTGCTAATATGACACCATCAAAACCCGCGGACGCCCCCCTTGTGACTACAAAGTCGACGAGCAAAGCATCTACCTTATTTTCAATATTGATTCTACTATGCCACGTGCAGGAAACTCAACAATACGATGTTCCCAACCGACCGGCGTTAACAGCATCACGAGACGGACTAGCAAGTATTTTGAACATGTGAGACATCGAATCGAATGCTAGACTCTCACGCACGGCGAGGATAGCTAGGATCTACTATTACATTAGGGGAATCATGCATATCCACCGCTTGTGCGCACCATACAGCACACCGCGACTACTTCGAACCGAACCGAAAGAACTGCAGATGCAACGACCAGGCTACATCTCTAGCACAACCAGGCCCAGAACTTCTCGAGGAAGTTCTTTGGGACGTACTCTGGCCACACTTCAGCGTCCAAGGCAGCCTTGCCGGTCCAGATATCCGCGTTCGCCGGGTTGACCATCTTGGTCCGCTTGAAGATCTTCCAGAAGGCGTACAAGAGAACGAAGACGACGATGCCGATGTAGGCGGTGAAGAAATCAGTCAGGCCTTGAGAGCCCCATGGGGTCTCGGTGAAGACTGGGACGGCGTTAGCAGAGGTTTGTAAGTGCAGTGAAGTTAAGCTTACCCTTGAAACCGTTGAAGATGACGATAAGAAGGAAGTAGGTGAAAGCGGACCAAGCCACCCATGGCTGGCCGGGAGACTTAAATACCAGGGTGTTACGATCAACGCCCTGGGCTTCCAGCGCCTTCTTGAAGCGGGTGTAGGTAAACAAGATGGAACACCAGGTGATCAATTGCGCGATCGTGGTCAAGCTCTGGAACCAGACGAAGACGTTGCTGGCGCCGGTCGAGACGCTCATGTACGTGAGCAGAGAGATGGACAGGGTGATGCAGACGCAGTAGATCGGAACGCCGCTCTTGGAGCACTTGAGCAAGAATCGGGGAGCGTGGCCGTTCTGGGCGACAGCGAAAAGATAACGCGAACCCGTGTACAAGAAAGCATTGCCGGCCGAAGTTGCAGAGGTTAGAATGACGGCGTTGATGATGTGAGGGAGAACTGGGATGCCCGCATTCTTGCAGGCAATGACCCAAGGCGACTTCTGCGCACCCGAGGCACCTTCCGCAGTCAGTTGTGGGTCGTTGGAGCTGATGCATACACCGATGATGAAGGAGCCGAAAACGTAGAAGAAGAGGATACGCCAGAAGACACGCCTGACGGCCTTGGGAATGTTCTTCCTTGGGTTCTGGGGCTCAAGTTAGCGATAGTTCAGAAAGATGTTGTTACAGAGTACATACCTCAGCTTCACCAGCGGCAACGGCAACCATTTCGACACCACCGTACGAGAAAGCGGCGTTGACGAGGGTAGACCAGAGACCAGTGAAACGGCCGGTATTGCCGGTCCCGACGTATTCCTTCATGGCACCCTCTTTCCAGTAGCGAAACCCACGGAGATCACTGTCTGGAGCACCACCGAGCCAGATAACGACACCAGCCAAGAGAAGACCGAAAATGGTAATCAACTTGATCGATGCGAAACAGAATTCGGCCTCACCGTAGATGGCGACGGCGAAGATGTTCAGGAAGAGGAGGAGGATAATGATAATGGTAATCCAGACAGCTTGATTGACCTTTTGCTCTGTGTCCCAGAAGCCGATAACGACAGCGGCAGCAGATATTTCGGCGCAGAGGGTGATGGAGTATTGGTACCCTGGGAGCGTCAGTATTACAAGACTCAATGGGCAGAGGCAGTACTCACAGTTGTTCCAGCCGGTAGCGAAACCGAGAGCCGGGTCAACATAACGCGCGGCATACTGAGGAACGGCACCAGGGAGAGGGAGCCAGGTGGCCATCTCTCCTAGAGATTGCATCATACCGAAGACGGCGACACCAGTGAGCGAGTAACCGAGAAGAACCGATACGGGACCAGCGTTGGCGAAGGCAGCGCCGATACCCAAGAACAGACCGGTACCGATGGTACCACCGAGAGCAATGAACTGGATGTGTCGCGACTTGAGCCCTCGCTTCACGTAGCCATACTCTTCAGCGGTTTGCAAGTCTGACCTTCAATCAGCCATTGCTCAGACCAGAGCTGTGCGCGCAACCAACTTACCTCCGTAAATGTCAGCGGCTTCAGCGGTGGCATTGCCCTTCTCGTTGACAATGTCTCGTACTCCGTGTTCGGCAGAGCCATGGTCGGCCGAGCCCGCACTGATGTCGTACTCCTTCTTTTCGGCCATGTTGAACAGCTGTCTGGTGACAACCGAGTTCGAGGGGCGAAGGGTGGTTGCGGACGAGGGGGGTCCAAGAGTCGAAGCAGAAAGTAAGGCGCCTCGCGGACGGGCGGGTAGGTGCGAGACCTAAATTAATATGAGGTGGATGATACCTCCGTTGCTCTGCCGGGGGGATGGGAGCACAAGGGAGGTCTTTAATACTTGGGGGGCCCAGCAGCAGCTATCACAGCTCGGTGCAACCCCCCCCAGACCCTTTCCCAGCAGAGCACAACAGGCGCACAGGCCAGGCCGACCAAATACCGCACTACACGCCTAGGACAGCTAAGCGGCGGGGGCGGACTTGGGTATCGGGAGCACCGCCGCCATTGTTTGCGGTCTGGATGGCTGGCCGGTGTCGACGCCTGCGCGATCCTTGCGGAATGGAGAAGGGCTAGCCGTCCGACCCCCTCGCACTGACCGAATGCCTAAACAGACGGTGGTAGGGTGTTGATAAGGGCAGCCAATCAAGACCAACGACGAGCAACCGGCAGTCCAAGCATTCGACAAGCATCACACAGACGGCGAACGCACATTGGCGTGGGGAAAGCGTGAGCTCCGCACATGCTGGCTGAGTTGAAACGCGTCCTGTACCCCGTCCAAGGCGGCCTTCCGGTTGCGCTCTTCACTCTAGCCGCGCAAATGATCTGGTCCGCGTTTAAGGCCGACTGCAATATGCGCCGCCACATAGCGCTTGACTTGGGACATGGTCCGACGGTTGATGAAGCGTGAACTTTGGCATCGCCATCAAGCCTCAGCTAAGATAGCGACCGCAACCTTAGCAGGCCTGGCACGCCTGGGCAGAAGATCCTGGAGGAGCGGAGGTTGGGTGGCATTACCGCCGAACATGGTTGGCCATCGGCTCGGTCAACGCCTCGATAGGGAAGGTTTCTGGAATGCATTTAGGGCCGCACTAAAGCGCGGCAAGATATCGCCATTTCGCCATTTCGCCACGCCTCGCTCCGCACTCGTATCGACCGGCTCCAACAGAGACAGAAACACAAACAGAAACACGGATCGGACTCTCATGAGGAGCCACGGACTTGGACGGCGGCGCATCATCCACCTACGACATCAAACGTCGCAGAAGCCACGCAGCATCGCCAGTGCCAGTGCCAGTGCCAAAGTACACGTGCGGGCGCACAATGGCGGTAACCGCTCGCGTGAAAGGCGGCAGTGCTGAACATGCTCAGGCAAAGACCATTTTTCTGCCGTACGAGTAGACAGCCATCACTGGTTTCAAGCGGCCCTTCATGCTGACGGGCTCGTGTCTGGTAACCCACCTTCCTTTCCGGGCGACACAATAAATTGCGAGAACAAGATCAAATGCCACTCGTCTTACCATGTTCACGACATTCCTTATTGAGCAAACATTCCTTGGTTCTATCTCACGTACGCTTCTAGGCTGCTGGTGCAAACCTGTTGAAGGTTGTGCCTCCGCTCGCGTGCAAACGAAGACTGCCTTGTGTGAGTGGGTGGCCTTGAAGGCATTGCTGGGCAGCAGACGCACACCAGTGCCACAAACTACACGCATTGGTGGAATACGCCCGGGGGGCGTACCGAGGGGCGTACTCACGCGATACCTCAAGTCTCGACACCAGAAAGCTTCGCCTCTTTCCGAGAATGGCCTAAACCCTTGCACGAGCATCACACCGGAAAGTCTCGCCGAGACCAGGCAGCTTTGCAGATCTCGTGATTCCGAGGGCGTTCCTTTGCACTGATGCAGTAAGGTAGAACCGCAGCTTGTTTATCGTGCCGTGTTGGCACAATTAGGATCCGCTGTCAATCAGCCGCCACCGTTCGAATATTGTCAGACTGTCTTTCAGACAGCCTGCCGAAGCAAGGCGTTCCCTTACGCCCAATAGAAACCGAGTACGCCACCCGTCTGGCTGCTTTTCACAACTTCCAAATCTTGAGGGAATGTCGTTGTAGATTTGTCGAGATCGCCGCCAGGAGATGTCTTCGCCCGCGTCTGCGATGAGCTTCTTTGACTGCCATGGCGGGCGCTACACGCTTGGAAGGCTTGGATATCATTGGCGGGTTTGCACCTCACGATTGGCAACATTATTGCACATTCGTACAGCTAATCAACCATTCATTACTGCCGCGGTGGTGCAATAGTTGTGAAACCGTAGTGTTGGGACCGTTCCCCGCATCCCAGGATCGCCCTGGGCCGCAGCACGCCTACGCGTCTGAGTAGACACCACAGCGGCTTATGACAAGGGATTGTGACATCCTTCTTACGCTATGCATGCCTGCGTTGACAGGCAGATGGATAGCGTAATGGCCACAGAAGGTGTAAAGAGTAGTACAGAAGGCGTCGGTGCATCTAGCCGCCTTGTATACGAGGCGCACGAGGCAATGACAACGGTCGAGACATTCTGACAAGCCCCACAGCTCGGCGGTATTAGCGACGGCACGGCCAGCTGTTGGTACGATGATATCGATGAGATAGGGTCAGACAGCAGCCGCTCACGCGACAGTAATCGCATTAGCTCCCAATCGTTGAGATAGCTGTGTGGGTCGCCTCGTGCACCGACTAGTCACCGTATGCGGCTCCGGTCTCATTCTTAACGCCTCCACTCGCCTCCACAATCTCACTCCGAACCACAGCATCGACCATACTAACCGCGCAACACCTGGGACTCGTCTTCGCTAACAGTAGCTCCATGCTTCTCTATCGCTCCGAAAGCACGCGACAAAGGATGCAAGCCCCCGGACAATAACTTCCAACACCGAAGCCCACCTTTCCATCCCGCATCTAAGAATACCAACCAGACTTCATAACACGTTACCGTTATTCTCCGAAAGCTTGAGCCTCATCTTGACCCTGCATGCGCATCTGCGTCTGCGCAACTCTTTCTGTATGCGAAAAGCCAACATGGTCGAATGTCCGTAGGGTGTCTGTCCTCCTTTTCCTCTTTTTGGCCGCGAAATCTCCGTTCGACACCTTGGATCCCGGCGCTACACTATTCGCACGTGTCCCCTTTCCATTTCCAGTGCCTATCAAGCTTCATGTATCCACTTTCGCGTTGCCAATTTTACGTGGGAAGCGGACTCATGAGCTAGTTGGAATGCTTATCTCTCCGCCTCCCCGTACCGTATCTCTGGTAATTTAGATCTGGCATCCAAGGCTAAGATTTGTGGATCTAGGATTTGAGAGATGGGCCACCGTTTTGAAAGATTTTCGTACGCACGCGCCTGCGTCTGCGAGCGCTTGATGAGGCGTGGAGGCGCGTTGTGGTGGCACGCGGGCGGTTGTTATCTATGTTTCGGGCCGGCCGACGTGGAGCAGAGCAGAGCCTCCGGGAACTAGGGGTCGGTATTGGGCGAGTGTGCGTGGCTTTCCACGCGGCGGCTTCTAGATGCATGTCGGTGAGTTGTTCGGCGTTCGAGTTGGCCGCTGGGCTGGTTATGTGCGTGAGAAGGAACGTTGGCGCTGGTTAGGTGTCTGCTGTGGCTTGACTAGCTTTGCGGTGAAAATACCTGACTTGTAGTAGTGCTCAAACGCAAATGTAGCTATACGCCGCTACTCTATCGCGAGGCGCAAGTTAGCAGTTGCGTTGATCGGACGCGTCTATGTGTGTTACATGTCGACGTTGTGTTCGATTCAGGGTCTCGGGGGAAGTAACACAGATCACGCAGTGGACACGAGACGCAGCTGAACGACACGCCACCTTTGGTGGCAAGGAGGTGGAACCTTAGAAGAGCGTATGTAGCTCTTGAGACAGCGTACAAACGACTTATGCAGGGTGCCTTGGGAGATCGTGTACTGCGGTGATAGTAGCCTAGCATGTGCGACGTTTGATGGCGTGACTGACCGTCCGTCTTTCGTGGCTCTTCCGTGTTTTGTAGGGACTGTAGAATCACAATGATGGTGTATGTACAGCAGCATGCTGTGTACTTGTATCGCCTCAATGACGTGGTCGAGCGCAATCACCGGCCCTTGGGAGCACAACACACGATAGTCACCTAGGTATGGAGAGGTGTATGAACACATCTGTCAAGCACAAGTTCTATAAGAAGGCCTTCGAGTGACAAAAACTACGCAGTATGCTCCGTGTGATGCACGGTAGGAGGGGTTCTTGGCCGCTGTTGGAGTGGAGTGGAGTAGAGTGGCAACTATCTCGATCGTCTGATGCTTTTGCGGGTAGTAGATAGATTTACGTCTTTAGTTTAGTAGTACTTACCTCCCCGTCATTACATCAATTCCATACTGCCTCATACTATCCGATTTACTTCTAATTAACAGTATTCGATTGTACACTCCCTCCCCCGTTTTGAGGGAACCATGGCCCTCGAAAATCGCTCATGTCAACCACATGAAGTTTGGACTGTTGAAGCATTTCTTAACAACTGTGGTTGTGCCCCACAATCAACGTCCAGTATCTCACATCCTCAAGATCTTCAAGGTCTCTACCCAAGTGTGATCCTTGTTATTGTTGTGGTAGTCTCTCCACAACAAACGTGCGACCAAGCCTGACAATATCTACCTTCCAACGGCCCTCGGCTTTTAGAATGCCAACAATTTCGAAGACTAGCAGGTTACTTACAAGCCCGTCGGAGGTGGGCCTGCCCATAACATTACCCTATCCATCAATCCCGCCTTTGCCGCAGACGCTTCACACCGACGCCCCACCCCATACCCCCTCCACTCCCCTTCTAAGTAACCTCATAATCATAACCTGCATAGGCCCACACTCTCGCACGCGCTCCACATCCGGCGCCATCCGTGCCATCTTCACGCGCCTAGCATCCTCAATGGGAACAACATACGCGCTAGTACGCAGCAACCGCGGGATGTGTTTGAGCATATGCAGACGAGGAAGAGGAGCGCGGTTTTAGAGCGAAATGTACCGGTGGGTTGCTCTGGTCGCTGTTAAGGATGGTAAGAGGAAAGCGACGAGTGAGAATCGGAGAGGCGGTGGAAAGACTTGATAGGGCAACACGACTCGAGGGGGCCCGTTTTTGGGAGTTTTATAGTCGTGAGATGTTGAGGAACGATACGGGGAATTGCAGTAGGACTTCTTGTTCAAATGATAGGAGACTTGATGAAGCTTCGTTCGAAATTCAAATTATGTCGTATGCGCCTTTTCCATAAACGCCGATCGAATAGGTCCATATGCGCGCCGTTGGATGCTTTTCGCGTGCAGCTCTCAACTCATCCTATTGTGAGCACACCTCCAACTTAAGATCTTCTCGTCTTTCCACCCGGAGCACCTTCTAGCAAGCCCTGCCCATCGACGCTCCCAACGCCAACACCACCTGTGTAGCCCGTCTTATCCCGGCCCGATCTTCGGCATATCGTGATGCTCACTCAAGCCACTCAAATACTTATTCAACTCTTCCACCTTCTCCTTATGCGTCTTTACTCCCTCCTTCCTAACCTTCTCCTCCAACCGCTTCCGCCGCATCTCCTCGTGTCGCCTCTCCGCATCCGTTTTGGGTCGGCCTCCGTTCTCTCTTATAGTGCGTGCGATTACGGAGGGGGAGACGGAGCGGCGGGGTTTGTGTGGGGGAGAGTTGGAGTTGGAGTGTGAGGGTGAGGCAGGTTGGGCGTCGGCGGTAGACTCGGCGGGGTTGGGCTTGGGCTTTTTCTTCTTTTTCTTCTTGTCGATGGCACCACCCTTTAGTTTGAGGGCGCCACCGGTTGCGGCGGCGTAGTCGGAGGAGGGCATTGTGGTGGTGTTGGTGTCGCCTCCCGGGTGTTGGACGGCAGAGAGATGGAGAGCTTGAGCTTGGGCGACGCGGGTGCTGATTGGCGGGGAAGCGTAAGCACGTGACGCGCGGGGTTCTAGGGCTGCCTGAATACGACCGGTGAATGGATCGAGACCACGGTGACGGACGCAGCTAATTATACGGACAATCAATTGCTGCCCAAAATCGAGCCAGCGGTGTCCACAAGGGTTACCTTTTGGGAAGTCGTTAAAGAAGGAGCTCCCCAGATCGCTCTTCACCAGCTTCTACAAATTCAACCGTAACAAGCTGTCGTCTGTCAACAGCTACCCGCAGTAAAATCGTGTAAATCCTTGTGTCGGTCACTACTCCGACCGCATCTCCAATCCAGGCTACACGCACAATGGCCTCAAGCCCTTTCATCGAGCTCCCAGCTGAACTACGCCTACGCGTCTACAACTTCGTGGTATCCGCGATCCCACTCGCCGCACCGCCTACGCAGTATAGAGGCCTCCTGTACTCCTGCAGACTTGTCCGACGAGAGCTCGAGCCCGAGATACTGAAGCGCATGACAGCTTTCCTACTCGATGTTCAAAGCCGATGTCGCCATGTCCACCCTGAAGATATGGTAGTCGATGGTTCACCGCAAGACCTGGAATTCAATATACCACGGGACATGCCATCCCTCTATAATCTACGAATATATCGGCCGAGCTACGACAGACTGTTTGGACGAGACGATCCGTTCATGGCCTTAATGTACATATACTTCAATACCCTCACGATCATCTCTGTCAAGCAACCAAACCGAACGACTCACCGCACAGCCAAAGAGGAAAAACAGACCCAGCGCAACATGAGCAGCCTCGCACGATGGATTGGGTCTCGCGTCCCGTCGGTTGCCGGACCAGCTGCGAAGAAAATCGTGTACGACTGGTCGGAAGATCGGCAGAACTCGTTCGAAACAATTTTGAGGAATACTCAGGACTGGTTGTGGGCGAACGACCGTTGGGCGGTGGTGTACCGTCGTCATCCTCGGCACGGCATGAAGTTGGAGGGAGTGGAGTTCATGCGGTCTGGAACGGCTATAGGGAATGATGTTGATGGGAATTCGGAAGTAGTTGATCGGGGAGGCTGGTGCACGATGAAGGATGGGGTGATGGAGTATTTTCATCCTTTTGCTTGAGGTGCTTAAAAGGTACAGCTCTGCGCCAGTAGCTCTGCCAGCTCTTCCAAAGCTATCTGATCCTCCGGTCCAAACCCATTAAACTCCGCACAATCCACATCGATGATAGCAACAACCTGCACTTATTAGCCCACACATCTCATCCTCTTCCGCTCTAGAATTTCTACATACCTTTCCGTCCTTCAAAATTGGCACAACAATCTCACTCTTACTCGCCCCATCACAAGCAATATGACCAGGGAACTTCTCCACATCCTCCACCAACTGCGTGACCCCCGTCTTGGCTGCTGCACCGCAAACACCCTTGCCAAAGGCAATGACTTGACATGCGACCTGGCCTTGAAATGGGCCGAGGATTAGTTGCGAGGGGTTGGTAGGGTCGGCGAAGTAGAAGCCGGCCCAATTTACGGCAGAGGAGGGGGTGGGAAGGGAGTGGTAGGCATGCCAGAGGAGGGAGGCGGTGTTGGAGAAGTTGCTGGGTGGGAAGGGGTTAGTGGCTATGCAGGTCGGTAGTGTTAAAGGTGGATGGGGGCGTTTACCAGACCTGTGTGAATGTTAGCTCTGGAATTCCCTGTTCTTGATAAAATGATTTTTAAAAAAAAAAGGTGAAGACTGACCCAATTTCTTTGACCTTCAAAGAGAGCTCTTGCTTGTTCGAGAACTTGAGCATACACCTCCTTTTTGCTCATACCATCCACAAAAGTTGACGAGTCGGCGTGGACCTAGACACTGTTCGTTAAGTTTCACTTGGTTCTCTAGGCGATATGACGTACCATGGTGCCAATGTTGTTTTTCCGATGGGCTGGAGGGACAATTTATTAGGGTTTGAAAAGATCATTGACCTATCGATTGTGATATGGCGCCATCGCGTTTCTGATTGGTCGAACTGTGCTTAGTGCGATAATGTCTTCGTCGTGCGGTTCTTGAGAATGCTACGAAAGCATGCACGCTCACCGTGACTATGCTGAGGAGGATCGTAAATGTACATGAGTATTATGGAAGTAAAAATAACATCTCAGAATTGTGATATAAATATGGCACGCTATTCGTTATACTCAAGCCATGTTTGCCCCAACTAGCTTCAGTCCGTGTAATTCCTCGGTGCCTTGGCCCTGCATCTAGACGATGCTACTATTGGGCATTGTTGTGATGCTCTCTTACATAGTGCTCAGATGGGATCCGGCCGCCAAAGCTTAGGTTCGTGAGGCTCTTGTATCTCGCACGAAGATTCGCCAACACCTCCAGCATCCTCGAGCTGGTCCTGTTCCGAAATCTCAATTCCGAAATCTCAAGACATTAAGGATATACCTAGCACCATACCCTCTCAGCTCTTTACCTCCTCAAGCCCTTGCACACCCTGTAAACTCTCCGTCACAGGCTCAAGTACCACATCCACGTCCAGATCCTTCATAACACCCAGCACAACGCCCACGCTCTCAAAGAACCCGTTCACTGCGACTCGGAGCATACGGTTTGTAGTAGCAGAGTAGTCTACGCGTAAGACACTTTTCTCAGTAGAGTCATCCGGAGCGGCGAGAGCGAAGAAACGACGAACGAGGGGCGAGAGTTCGGCGTCGACGGAGAGGACGCTCAGAGCAGTGGAGGCGAGGTGTGCGGTCGGAAAAGGGATGTTGAGGGTACTAGGAATGTCAGTGGGATACTATTGGAGATGTCGAATCGTGGAGGGGTTGTGCGTGGAGAGGATGGGCGTACAGTCTACAGGGAAAATTGTCCTGTTTTGTTGTATTTTCGTCTGCCATAGTTTCCCGTATCAGTCCTCTCTCCTGATGGTACTCTCTCCACGGCTGCAAAGTTTTGTTCGCGGTCGTTGCGCGTCTTTTAAGCTCCAGTCGAAAAATTGAGGTACACGCCTGGTCCCCGCCCCCGCATCTCGAAATGGCTAGGCTAGGAACAAGGGATCATCACTTTCGACGACAGCGTCATGATGCATTCATTCGCCAAGCATCATTCATTACAAAACCTCGGCTTGTCTGGCTCGTTTCTCTAAATTTCTTCCGAAGTTTCTTATGACATTGGGATCACACCTACAATTCCAATTGATACCAACACATCTACCATCATGGCCTCACCATCGCAATTCTTCGCGTGCTACCGCCGAGCTGCACCCTCGTCAACACGCGCGCTGCAGTCTTCCATTCGTACCCCGTCGAGAGCGATACGGGCGACGCCAGTAGCTTCGGCAAGGCAGTTCACAGCGAGCTCGCGGGATCTGAAAGAGAACCTCAGCACCAACTCAAAAACGAAAACGGACCAGTATCCCGATGACGAGCACACCACTTCGAAAATAAAGAAGGGTGACCAGCTGGATGTTCAAAGTGCAAATGCGAAGGAAGGTATTGCGTAAGTCATACTACCTGCCCCGACACGCCTGGGCCACGTTCCTTCCTACACAGTTGAGTGCACGACTGTATACGCCGTAGTCGTGGCTAATGGGGCCGAGCCGGCGTCGTGAGTCGTTGTGTTTTACTCGGTCAGACAGCTAATGCGTACAACAGCTCTGGAGATAACGACACGGGCGGCGCCGCGACCGAAGGAAAGGATTCTGCAGGCGGCGTGTCACGGGCAAAAAAGGAGTTTCCCGAGGCACCGGACCCAGCGATTGGCATGCAAGACGAAAGGGGTGGACGTGGCGGTTGATCCGTCCAACGAAATGTACGCATAGATTGCCAGCCAGTATACGCGGAGGAGTGTGTGGGCGGCTTGCTACATGACTTGCATAAACGGGCGTTCGCTGGCAGGATGCATGTATAACACTATCAAACTGCGTTCGGAGTTCGTTGCATGTCGCGGTTCAACGTATGATGGCAATACTACTTCTGTGCTCTTTACCGGTGGGAAGACTGGGCACACGAGGTAGGCTCACAGCATCTATGTTCTGGGTACATGCTAACGGTAGTGTTAGGGTCTAGGCTAATTGCAGTGCTAGAGTACAGCGAAAATGCTGATTATAACCAAGTGATTGAAATGGGTCACATCTTGTGTCCCAATGAAAAGGTGCTACTACGTGTTTACACGAACTACACCCGCTGCACCTCACACACTGCGAAACGTATCCTTCGAAGGCGCCGCCTGTACGACGCAAACGCAACGGGATATTCTTGACACAACATCCATCTGTACATTATCTGCGAACGGTTGTAACAATACCACGACACATCTACGCCGTGTCAACGTATCGTGAGCGGAGCAGTTGCCGCCTGCAACCCTTCCGAGAGCAAACAATACACGCAGCCCGATTGCAATGGTAGCCTCACTCACCATGTTCAATTATTCCCTTTCGATGGCATGGTACATATACCCTTATACTGTCCCTTCTAGGTTGGTGCCTATCATCAACTTCGTATGTAATTCTGATTACCGTCCATTGTCCTTTCGTATATTTATACGATCTACGCCACTCATCACTCGCCTTGTCCTGTTGTCCCTTCCGGGTTTTGTGGTTCCCCAGCGATCGCGACAGTTGATGTTCCTCTTCAGCGGGTCGTTATAGGAGGGCAGCAGTGCATACATCAACACGACCGTGAGCCCCCTACGATCCACCATTCAATACGCGGTCTCGAAAGGCCGCCAGAGAGGAAGTCGTTGCATGCAAGAGAAGGCGGGTCCACGGACCATGGTTCACGCCTGTCCATGGTTGAGCTGCTATTGCTCTGAAGCGATTTCGGGCACAGCATTGTTATTTCCTAAATTGGACCGAGGGTCGCGTTCAGGACGAGTCTGATGACGCGCCCTCTCATACCGATCCGCAACGCGCCCCGGAGCCGACAGAAGCGTCACCATCGAGCTCACCTTCTGCTTACACGCCGACTTGTGGCGTAATGGTTACCGCTAGCTGCACTGCAAGGATGTCTTCGTGGCAGACGGCCTGACGTGGTGAAGTCATTCAGAGCTGGACTACCGATCTTTCATACTTACTGCTAAGTCCTTGACACGAGTTCCGGAAGGCCGTAGCGTGCGCGTTTCTGGGGTGTTCGTGTTCACTAGCGGGCTCTCAGAACTCCGTCTACAGTGCGACACACCTCCAATCATTGATTTTTCGACAGCTACCGATCTTCCACCCATCAAATCATTGTGGGCAGCTGTGTTTTTGTTTTACTTCTTGCTTCGGATTGTGGCGTAGACGAGGATGCTCTAGCAGACGAGACGATGGTCTAGGAAAACGCAGTGTGGAAGAGACATCGCAGGCCATCTAGTGGTACTTGTTACGCTTTGGGCTTGGCTTAAAGGGAACTTGGGTAGCCTGGAGGAACAAAGAGTATTTAGAGCAGTCTAGCTCATCAATACCATGAGCGTCCTTCACTAGAACGAAACGGCTCGCAATTAATCTCCCGTCTGAACAAGAACAAAAACATAGCAAGTAGAACAGAATACAAAGTACTAAATGCTTACGTCTCAATCATAACTAATCTACCCGCCCTTATTTCTTCTTCTTCTCCAACCTCTTCAGCGCCCTGACATCCTTCTTCATCCTAGGATCCACCATCTTGTACTTGCCCTTCGTCCCCTTTGGCCTTCCCTTAATGCCGTTATTTCCACCCCTCGCAACCACCACCTGGACCTTCCCCTTGGGCTTCTTCTTGCTAGCCCGACTCATCAACCTCGCAATGCTCTGCGCCTTCTCCTTCTCCGTCAGACCCTCCTCATCCGCGAGCATAGCGCTCTTCTTCTTCAGCTTCTCTAGGCGCTGCGCGCTCTTAAACTTCTTGCGGGCCTTGGCTTCGCGGACCTTCTTGATCGGTCGCGCGTTGAGGGCGCGCAATTTCTCTTTGATGGCGGCGGCTGCGGCGGCCGTTTTGGGACGCTGTAGTTGCGAGTGCTTGCCTTCGTCGTCGAGGAACCAGTCGGGGAGGCCGTCGACGTCGCGAAGGGAGTATCGATTGAAGCTGTCGTCGAGGAGGTCGGTCTTGGTCTTTTTGCCCGTGGCGAGTTGATGGGCAAGGGTCATGGCTTCGGCAGTGATAATGTCAATGTCTGGACGACCGTTGCGCATAGGCACGTTGTCGTGTTCCCACTGAGACTCGTCGCGCTTGACTTCTTGAATGCCGTTCTCGTCGTCTGAAGAGTCATCTGCATCCTGTTGAGGCACAGGTGCCTTCACTTTCTGGACGGGGGCTTCCAGCTCGGGTTTTGGTGCCGGTGTCGCCTCTTCCACCTCATCTACATCGATGCCGCTGTCTTCGTCGTCCTCCTCCGGCTCATCCACTTCTTCCAGTCCATCGATGCCTTTGAAAATGTCTTGGTCGAAGAACCTTGCAGCTCGCGTGGTAAGGCCGTTCTTTGTGCTACCTTCGCGCTCCAGATCTGTGATGAGCTTCTCAGGCCCCTTTTCTCCATCGTCCTCCCAATCGCTATCATCTGCGTCCTGTACCAGCTCCTCATCACTACTCTCTTCCTTCTCATTATCAGAAAAACCGTTCCACTCCCCGTCTTCATCCTCTTTCCGGGCTCGTTTCGAGCGGTACTTGGCGTCTCGAGCGGATTTCTGCTCCACGTAGTCGCCATACATGGCATCCAGCTCCCGTTCGAGACGGTCTTCCTCGTCGTCGGTAAGCTCCTCTTCGTCTTCGGACTCTTCTCTCTCTCGTTCGATAAGAGTTCCCATCTTGCCCTTTGCGATCACAGGCAGTGCTCCAGCCCTGTCGATCTGCTTGAGACCAAACATGGAGTCATCTCCCTGCGGACCAGATTGTTCCAGGCCAATTTCGAAGGGAGTCGTCATGTTCATCTGCAGTCGCACGATCTCTTTTTGTTTGCGCTCGTTCTCTACCCGGCGCTGCTTCTTCTTCTTCCTAGATTCCTGGTCTGCCTGTCGCTCCATCTCCTTCTGAATCTCCATCTCCTCGTCCATGGACTCGACCTCGGCGACCTCTTCTGCTTCCTTTGCTTCCTCTGCTTCCTTGACCTTCTTCTTGGTAGAGAAGCCAAAGACCTCGCGCACCTTCAGGCGCCATCGCAGAAGCCTCTTGAAGTCGGCTCTACCCAGTACCTTCAAGTCTGCGCAGCAGTTTTTGATCTCAACGGTTGTCTCCGGCATCTTGTCTATGGTGGCAATAGCGACGTCGCCATTGGGCGTTTGGTCAAAGCTCAGCTTGTTGAGGCCACCAAGCATTGCAATGGGGTCGGTGGTCTGTATGAACTCGCTGACGGGAACTTCCTTGAACTGGGTCCAGTCACCTTCTTCGTAACCATCGCGCTTTCTCTTCTTCAGCTCGGGCTTGAACACCTTGGCTTCATTGTTCGGCGTCGGATCAGCCAGCTCGGCAAAGACGCTCCTCGCATCGAGGAAACGGGGATCAATGTGGCGCGGGGCCTTGTATCCGCGGCAGACGACGAAAATCTCAGCGGACACGTTACGGGACGATGGCGGCTTCGTAGCGTCGACCTTGGTGAAGAGCTGGTTGAAAACCCATAGTAGCGCATTGTAGTCCTTGGAGCGAAAGATCTTCGTCACAAAGGTTCCACCCTCGACCAGAAATTCCGTTGCCAGCTTCATCGATTGGAGCACCAGTTCGGCTTGCGTAAAGGCATCCTGCACCCAGGCCGTACCGACGTTGGGGGCACCGTCGTGGAGCACTGTGTCCGCTTTCCATGTCTTGAGGTGCTGCCGAATCGTCGCGCGGCACTTGTCGGACGTGATATCGCTCTGGAAGGTGATGCAGCGGGGGATAGCCTTGATCGGGGCAAGGTCCACGCCGATGATGAGAGAATTGGGAGGCATGACCTCGGAGGCTACTTGACACCATGACCCTGGCGCGGCGCAAAGATCAATGAGCACCTGAGGAGTACTGTTAGCAAGTGCTTGCGAAGTGGTAGGATCTTCCGAGGAAGCGTACCTTGCTCTTCTCCAGAAAGTTGAACTTCTTGTTCAGCTGGATCAGCTTGAAGGCCGCGCGAGCGCGGTAACCCTTCTCCTTGGCAAGCTTGTACCATTTATCGAGACGGCCTTTGCCGTGCTTCTTCTGGATTGCCATTGTTGCGGGGCGGGCGGGTGTTGTAATACTTTGGATGCAATTCACGACAATTTTTTAGTGCACTGGTTCTTCCCCGCGGCGGTGACAGGCGGCAGAAGCGGGCTGTGGCGCGTGCGCGTGGCTGTTGCGAAAAGGCGTCGCACTGGCGCGCTAAGCTGGCTCAGCTGCGTGCGTCATGGACCATCAACGTGCCTGGCCCGGCGCCGGATTGAAGGTGAACGCGCGCCACGCAAATGCTTCATCGCTCTCTCACAGCACTGAACACATCCCCTAGAGGCCCTTCAGGCTGCTTGACTGCCTGAGTCCACATGCGGGAATGAGCCCACGCAAGAAGTCGAAGCCAAACCCCAAGGCGACAGCTGACAACAGCGAAGTCCCCGCCGAAGCCACGCCTGCCACCCCGTCCACGCCCTCTCCAGACGCGCCAAATGATGCCGAACTCAAGCCGGCGTCCATCCCAGATGCACCGCCCATCCCATCCGTTCCTACAGAACAAAAGCTGCAAAAGAAGGTCAGTCGCAAGTGGCTCGGTGGAGGCGGGAGTTGGCGGTCAAAGGCTACGGCCACGGTGAAGACAGCGACAGAGAGCATCGGTGTTAGTGTCAGTGGAGGTGCATCGTCTGAATTGCCCAGCGAGAGCATGAAGAACACCAAGGACCAATCGCCAGCAAAGTTTCTGACAAAACGCAAGTCGAGCAAAGGCGACGCGATACCGGCCGCCATGACGCGACTGCACGTCTCGTCCGACGGTGCCATAGACAAGATACAGGAGACTAAGCCAGAAGACGCACCGCAGGAGCCTCCAGCGTCTCACATCGGTGACCCGCCTCTGCCACCAGAACCGCCGAAGACTAGCGAACCAAGTGAAGACGCAGGTGCGTGGGGGTGGAGGAGCTGGTGGTCACGGCCAGATGGGTATGCCGAGCAGCCTAGAACGAAGGACGCCGCGCAGACCATCGAGGATGCAAAGAAGACACCTCTGCCTGGAGTCACTCCGTCGGAAGAGCCTACTGCTGCTTCCAAGGAGCTTGGGGCTGGTACAGCACCGGAGCAGACTCCCCAGATTCACGACGCCGAGATGAAGGATGCTTTGCCAGAGGCTGTCCATGGCCAGGACGCCGAAATAAAGGATGCGCCACAAATCAACGTGGCAACGCCATCGAACGTAACCACTTCATCCTCCTGGTTCTGGTCATGGACTAAGGCTCAGAATGCGCAAGCCAATCCACCGCCCGCGCCTCCGACGAGCGATAATGCCGCTACCGAATCAGACCCCACATCAGACCCTACGCCAGAGAGCCAAGCCCCTCCACAACAAGAGGTCACGGTAGAACCGCCCTCAGCACCCATCGCAAATGAATCCACCCCACAAGATACAACAAAGTCCTCGGGGTGGGCGTTTTGGTATCGAGAAAACCCAAAGGTCGATGGCAAGACGGACGAAGGGCCGAACAAGCATGTCGGCGAAGTGGCCGTTTCCGATACACCCTCCCAGTCTCACCCGGAGCCAGCACAATTCAACGAGCAAGAACAAGCGGAAGACGAAGCTCCGAAAGAGACGTCACCGCCAGCGGTAGAGGAACCCATTGCAAAGAGATCGTTCCGCTCATTACGAGGGCGCCCAAAATCCAAGTCTACCTCGAAAGACGTTCCGACAAAAACTCCGAGCTCCAGCAAGACTGTCACACCATCAAAGACTTCACCTGCTCGATCTCCCACCCGACCAGAGACTGCTCCTGCAGCCCAGCCTGGGCCAAAATTGGCGGTAAGACCTAAGATTGAACCGCCGAATATCATCCTCCCCGAGTTCCAACAGACATATCGCTTGGTACAACAGCCGTCCTTCTGGCAACAGATCCGCCATTACTTCCTCGGTGAAGAATCTGCAATGCCCCATCTCCACATCAATCCTGCGCCGCCTCGCATAAAAAAGGCTGTGGCTATCGGCGTGCATGGCTATTTCCCAGCACCCATATTCCAAAAAGTTATTGGCCAACCGAAAGGTACCTCCATACGTTTTGCCAACGCGGCATCGGCCGCTATCAGCGATTGGTGTGAAATGAAAGGATACACACCAGAGATTGAGCAGATTGCGCTGGAGGGCGAGGGCTTCATAGCGGATAGGGTGAAGACGCTATGGAAGCTTTTGCTCAACTGGATTGAACACATCAAAGGCGCGGACTTCATCCTCGTGGCTTGTCATTCTCAGGGTGTACCCGTGGCTATCATGCTAGTCGCCAAGCTCATCCAGTTTGGCTGCGTGAACGCGTCGAGGATCGGCATCTGCTCCATGGCAGGCGTGAACATGGGTCCTTTCATCGAGTATAAGACCAAGTACCTTGGTGCTACGGCCGCAGAGCTCTTCGAATTCTCCAATCCCAAGAGCTTAGTCAGTCAGATGTATCTCGCCGGTCTTGACGAGGTCCTCCGCTTCGGTGTGCGAATCACATACGTTGGCAGCATCGATGACCAGCTCGTCTCATTAGAAGTACTTCCCCCTTCACCTTTCCTGTGGCATTCCATACTGACCCATGCACAGTCATCAACCTTCTCCACCCTCTCCCACCCCTACATCTACCGCGCCGTCTTCGTCGACGGCCGAATCCACGCCCCCGACTTCCTCACCCACCTCGTAGGCTTCACCCTCAAACTGCGCAACCTAGGCCTCCCGGACCACGGCCTCATCCGCGAGCTCTCCCCCGCATTGGCCGGTTCGCTGTACGGCGGCGAAGGCCACTCCCGCGTCTACGAAGACCCACGCGTGTACGAACTCGCCATCCAACACGCGCTCGAAACTACATCTCTCCCCGTATCCCCTACACAAATCCGCGCTAACACCACCGCTTCATTCGCTGGCATCAACATTCCTGTTCCCGGGGCGAAGGTTGATGAGAGGGATGTATATAAATTGAGGGTGAAGGATTATCAGGATGTTAGCGCTGGAGCGGGGACGCAGAATCCGTTTTTCTTGCCGTGGGCTATGCGTGGGTTGCTTGAGGAAGAATTTGTGAAAAGGGAGTTGGGGAAGGAGGTGGAGGAGTTGTTGGCAATGTTTGAGGAGTGGAAGCCGACAGGGAAGCAGTTGAAGGATGTTAAGTTTCGGTTGGAGGCTGTGCGGAGTAAACTTTGAGCGGGCTTTTGGAGCTGTTTACGTGGATCTGGACGTTACGCACCGCCTCGAAGTCGCTCTGGATGGTGCTTCTTTGCCCCATAGTTGGGGAGCTGTACTTTTGAGAACTCGGGAGAATATGGGATATTGGCGTAGTCGAGCGGATGCACGATACCTCATCTAGATCACTAATGTGCTAGAACGCGCTGTTTTGATATTTGTTTGGCTTTTGGGATTGGCGGCGCTACTATATATACATAAAAGACCACTGGAGATATTGCCCATCAATCGCAAACATGGAATCCTTCGTAGCCGTCGTGGCTATGATCATGGCAAGCGTTGGCTTGATGTCGTACAGCGGAGTGGTGATGCAACCAACGGCCGGATACAGCCACGCTGCCTTCAATTCTAGCGCCTTGCACTCGACGAATGCATGTTCTCATGCCTTGTTATGTCTCTCGTAGGAATCTTAGTCGTAGAAGATCTCCTTGTGGCGATGTGTAGCCTCCACGACGGCATTGGCGGCGTTGAAATCTAACCGGAGTCAATTATGCACACGTCTTTAGTCTCTAGTAGAAGAGAAATCAAGCATGCAGGTGTTATCAAAACAGAACCGGAGAGGGATCCTTGGACATGACTCGATGAGGAGTTGATAGCTGGTGTGGATGAATTGAAGTAGAGAAGAAATGGGAAGAAAGGAAGGGGCGGGCATACCGATATTTGTGCCGAAGTCCGTGGCGGCTTGTACTTTGACGTGCAGATTGCCGTCGACTTTGCCGATGATTTCTACCGCGTGGTTGAGTGCTAGATGGCAGTCCTGCGGACACGAAATGTTAGCCTTGTGCAGTCATCTTGTGCTTTCCTTTTAGCGCTCGCCCTCTCAAATGGCCTGTCACCACCGCCTCTCGTCTCCTCCCCTGTCCTTAGATATTCTTCTCGCATCCAGATCTCCCTCACCACCGCCCTCCCGCATTCCGAAAGACGAAAGCTCAAGTTGATGTAAAAGAAATGTATCTTACTCTATTCAAAATAACATCAACATTGCCCCCAGCATCAATGACAGCCGTCTCGCCGCGCAATTGAACTACTTTGCCGAGGATGCGGACGAGCTTGTGTTGAAAAGATTGAAGATTTGGGGCGAGGATGCGTGGGGTTTGGGGGTGGTCCATTGTGCGTGTCTGTGGTGGGGTTTGGTGAGTTCTTTGGAGTGCGATGTATGGGTGGAGAGCGTTGGGGTGCGAAGCGGTGGTGGATTTGGCGGTTGGTGTGGAACGGTAGTGGGAGAGGAGTGTGATGGTTGATGGTGGAGGGATGATGGAGGGGAAGAGTGGCAAGCGAGACGCGTCGCGTGTGTTAGCGTGGTGCGGGAGCACGTGATATGTGCATCACTCGGATGCTCATGCTCAAGCTCAATGGTTGGGCCTTGGATTATATTTGCAGTAAGATTCTGGAGTTCTTCTTGGAAAGAAAAAGCTCCACTGATTATAACTCTTTGCAATCTGACTCTAAATCATGTTGCGCCAGCAAAATCCATTAACCGAATGGACGAAACTCTTTTGAGGACCGACCTGGTTATCTCCCTGCTGCCTTGGGGCCGGTCTAGGATGGTTCGACGGAGAGCCCCCCAATGACGGCGTTTCTACCAGTCGAGCAACACCTAACGACTTCTTCTGGTCAAATTGAGTGCGCAAGAGCCCGGCATGCAACCAGCGAGTGCAGATCTAGAACTCTGACAATATACACTCGGGTAGCTCGACACGGAAGTGCGGCGCTTTGACCCACTTGTACCTGAAGTGCTGCGTTGAAGAAGGTGGATGAGTTGTGCATGAGGTTTTTGTGCACAGAGAAGGCTTCTTGTGATTGGACAATGAAGGTCATGGTGGAGCTGGAGATGCTGTTCATGTTAGTCGCATTAAGGCTATATGCGCATGCAAAGTCAATGGCCGCTGAGACTCCTCTGAAGGACCTCACATAATCTCATTCGTAGGGGTATATGACCGCAGACACGCAACGTTCTCTCCATGCTTCGCCAACCCCCTCAATCCCAGCTCACCCGAAACTCTGCTCCTACCTACTTAACACTCCTCACCAACTCCCTCAGATCACCACCCTCCACCCACTTCTCCTCCCCTCCACCACCCACACCCAGTCCGCCTCCCGCCCCACCACCACTAACACCCCAGCCCTCGCCGACCTCGCCAACGACACGTGCAGGCTGCCCTCCTACTACCGATCCAGGCGCAATGACCATGTTTGCGGGAATGACGCTGTTGGGCAAGATCTTGACGTTCTCTTTGATGATGGCGAAGGGATGGATAGTGACATTCGCGCCAATGTGAACGTGTGACGCAATGGATATGGCGGATATAGCGCAATTGGGACCTACACTTAATCAGCAACCCTTTTTTCCACGATGGCTTCACTCCACAACTCTATCATCTCACAACAAAGAGACAAGTAAATAAACCACATACCAACAAACACATTATCCCCAATCTTGACCGGATAATAATGCGGCATGCCCTTACTCGTCCGACAGGGCGGCTTAATCACACTCCCGGTCGACACAACCGTACACCGTCCGATGCTGATAGACGTCGGTGTGACTTCCTTGCCAGAGCTAGAAGGTACAGGCCGTGTGCTGTGCAGGTCGCCGCGGAGGACGACGTCAGCCATGATAACGGTGCGACCGCCCAGAGTGATGTTTGCGGTGCCGGTTATGGCGCTGCGCCGGGAGACTTTGTTGCCGGAGTCCTATGGGTGGAGGTTAGTTTGGGCGAGTCAGGGAAGGTTTGAGGGCAAGAGGTAATGTTGAACACTTAGTGTTGGCGTAGTTTGTAAAGGGAGTATTGTGGGCTATTGAAGAGATGAAGAGATATCGAGTGGAAGCTGTGCAAAACAGCGTAGAAAGCGATAGCAAAGAGTAGATTCCCACTAAAGTGCTCAATGATGGTAGGTGTCGCAACATGTATGGAAGTGGTGAGGATGCTCATACCGTCTCAATATACTCCCCCTTCGGCGCCGCCTTCCTCGCCGCGGGCCGCGACATTATTCCCAAGCTCGCCCGTACCGACACCTGCAAGTAGCTACGGTAGACAATGCCTCGAGAGCTCGAAAAAGGTGATGAAGAGTTGTGTTGTGGTGGTGTTCAAGTGATGCCTACAAAGGAGGTTGCGGTTTCAATAGTGGTCCAAGCGTCACCATAGCCAATCACCATCTACGTGCACTTTCACACTTTCGCACCTACGATGTGCTAAGCGGACAGGAGGGTCTGACTTGAGTGTGTTCCTGATGTTCTGATGGGCCTTCAAATTTATGAATCCCAGCTTTGTGTGATTGTTGGTTGAGCCAAGTCAGAAAGTGTTGGTCGCAGCTTCGTCCATCAAATCAACGATTCCCTCATGCTTGAATAAGGTTGCGAGCCGCTATACATTTGCAAGATTCAGGATATAAGATGGGAAGAGTTCATAGATTCCCTTCTATCATTTTGAGAAAAGACTCCATGCCTATCCTCCGCAGCCGTCATATCACCATCTTAAGCACTCGCCCGACCCTTCGCATCGTTACAACCCACTCCTTCAGCTTCACTCCGTTGTCGAAACCCCTAAAACTCAGCCAACACAGCATCTCACAAGATCAAATCACCGAAGTACATTCCACAAGCCCACGCCATAACCAAAGCAACTACCATCGTAATTAGCTAGACCCTCGCGCCCAGACAAAGGAAGGCCAAGATCCCCCATACTACCTAATCCACCAAATTAACCCTACCGCTAACGCTGGCGCTACGATCAGCCACTATTCCATCACATGGCGTTTTGTGGCGGCTGGCGCGGCCTCATACCCATCGAATGATCGACCAACCTCAAATCATGGCCTTTGTTCGAACGATAGTATGGTCGTGTGCTAAAAACCTCAAATTCCCAGGACACTCTCCTTCCAACTCACTAACCCCCAGCAAGCCCTCCGGCAACAAAGCAATCATGCACTGTCTTTCACACGGCACCTCCGGACCCCAAGGATACATTCTGTCGTGGGGCTAGATACCTTAGAGCACCAAATTCAAACCGATCGCGGCTCTAAATACCACGCAGAACCCCTTTGGGAACCATGCACATGAGGACTCAAGCTAGAAGTCAATTTCAACGCTAAACAAGCCCGAGGCCGGACGTCGTCTGATAAATACGCGACGGATCCAGGTCCGGTACGCGCCAGCGAGCGGTTTCGATCGGCGAAGGGCTTGCATATGCATCGGAGCTGTCAAGATCCACCTTCTGGGCATACCTAGCCTTTTGGACTGTAACCTTATTGAGCAGGACCTGTGAATAGTGCATGAAGTAAGTGCATGACGAGGAACGAGGCTTATACCACAGCAAGAAAAGGTAATCCATACGATCAACGAATTAATCTGATTAGCGAACCAGCCCGCTGCAATGTTCGCAAATAAACTTTTTCCTACCCGCCTGTTTCCGAACCCTAAATCCTAGAAAGTTGATAGGAGACAAAGAAGAGCTCGTCAAACCGTCGCTTCCAAGATGTCCCCAGCAACTCCGCCGAAGCTTTAAGAGATGGTATGCTCATTCAACGTGATCGAGCATTTTCGATAATGCTAGAAAAGCCAAATCATCCCTGGTAACTGGAAGTGCCGTGCGCCAAGAACAAAAAAAATCACCCGTGTTCCCGATGGTGATGCAAGTCCACCCGCGTGAAAATCGCTAGTCGTGGAACCTAATCAACCCCTGGAGTACCGAAGAGCAAAACGTCATCCGCAGAAGCTGGTAACAAGCTTGGATGTCGTGAAATTGCGGAAAAATATCTGAGAGTGGTGCTGAGGCGACCGAGCCACGTCTTAGGTTCCTTCAATGGTGTGTACACGGGAGTGCACCTGCCTTGGTGATCCGCCGGATTGTTGAGAATATACAAAGAAGCCCATTGGGAGTGTCCCATGTTGCTTCGAAGAAGGAAGAAGGCATAGATGAAGATTACGTGGCTTTGTTGAGAATAAATGTGTCGTTTTCGTATGCCTCGTCAAGTCGTTGACGAACCATTGCGTCGAAGTCGTGAGCGTGAAGAATGTTGAGAAAAGGGTATCAATCACCAGGTCAAGATATGTCGAAGGCGTCAAGTATTTGTACAGGGTTCGGTCATAGATAGTGTTCACGAGGCGGTCACAGAGTTTTCGGCGCGTTGGTTGACGTGATGGGCGTGGTTTTCCAAGGCACGCGCCATGACATGAGTCACTATCGTTGCATTAGCAAGGGAGCATTCGTTGTCAGGGGTCGATGAGCAAGCTTACCTGGCCAGACAGCAGACTTCCCCAGCATGTATGCTGTGATCATGAGAAGCTTGGTGCCGTATCCGCAATGACCTAGATTCGACAGGCTACTCAGCATCGGGATCGAGTTCGAAGTGATGTCGTAGGCAAGCTTCATGTCGGCCGTGTGGAGGATGTCCGCAATCTTTTGAAGGAGTTTGATATCCTCCTCTTCCAGAAGCATAATGGCAGGTACAGTGGTGAAGTCGATCTCGTCCTTGCCAAGCACTCCCAAGAAGCGACCGACGCGGTCTTGCACAGTGGCTACCCATTCCGCGAGAATCTGAGCGCAATCGAAAGTGCACATAGCTGAGGAGTTGGGTAATTCTCTTGCTGTGACGTCGGCATATGTGGAGCCAAGTTTGTCTGCCATCGAAAGCGAGTCAGCAGCATAGAACGCCGCCTTGCGCAGATGTCTCTCGCGTTTGGACGATGGTTGGATGGCGTTTGCTGCGTGGCCCGGGCTCATTTCTCCGATGGCGTCGATGTCTTGGGAAAGGCTTGCACCAGGCGAGTTGCCTACCGCATTGGACTTCGACTCCATCGATTCGGACATTCGATCCGGTGTACCGTCCGCCTGTGCGACAATGTCGACACCTTTGGCAAGCTCGGTAGCCATTCCGTCGAAGTCTCTCTGCCACAAAAGCTCTTTGGAGCGACTGAGATTTACGAAAAGCCTCACATATGCCAAGTCCAAGAGCGGTATACAGTCTGCGGATAGAGGACCAAACGGACTCGGCCGTTCGATGCTATGATTGGGGTTCGCCCTCCAAGCCAACTGCCACGCCTTCAGCGCTGGCTCAACCTGCGCGTGCATAGCCTCGGTCTCATGCGTTTTCCACAGACGACCCGTATGTCTCTGCCTTGTCTCCCAGATGTAGACGTGGAGCGAATTGATCAGAACGTAGCAGCCAAACGTGCTAGGCCGGATGTCGCTTTCAGGAGCCATGCCTGCAGCAATATCACCGCCAAATGGTTGCTGGTACGATGTTTGGTTGCGATCGGATTGCTGCCGTGTACTCGCTTCGAGTAAGTACGTCATCGCAGCATTGAACGGGAGTCCTTTAGATTGTGCAATCATTGGGCCTCCCATCGCAACCCATGATTGAGGATTGTCAACAGACCATAAATCCTCCTCGCAAGGCAAATCAAGGCGTATTTCCGAGTTCAGGATCCGTGGCGCATGAGCGTAGGCCGAAACCAAGATGCTCGACATGGAGAAAATGGCAAAGTATGTTCGCTTACGCTCTTCACTCTGCTTCCATTTGATCCATTGGGTATGGTCATCAATGACCCCATTCTGCGAGCCGTTCTGTGGTACTTCCGGAGGAACAGATGCATCGTTCATCTCTACGTCGCCACCGCTCGTGTCGTTCGACGGGCTTTGGCTGGCCGTATTGTCGCTAGCCGGGCGATCGAGACCGGCAGCCTTCGCTAGGCTCACGAGAGCGGCACAATGTGTACTAGCGACCTCGGCAGCTTGTCGGTCGCCACAGTTGTGGCCGAAGATGAGGTTCAGTAACATGGCTTGAACCAACCACAGTGGAGGCTTGTTGACGGAATCGTTTGCTGTATTCGATCCGTTAACGGCAGCAGACAGGCCGGCTCTACGACGCTCGTCGAGGTAATAGAGAATCATTTTCTTGGCTGCATCGAAGAGCTCTTTTGCAACATTGTGTTCGAATTCGTACAAGGCGCCGATGGCTGACATGGCCAGAATCAAGCAGCCACCGCCCCCTACCATGCTGTCATGGTTGAAGCTTCCTGCGGTGCGGAGGTGATATGTATACGCCGGAGTATCAAAAGAAAGCGTGGGGATGTGTAGGAACGGCAGGTGAGGGTGGAAGTACTGGATGTAGGCATTGACGTAGCGCTGTAGATCCATAGTGCTTGGGAGCGACGCGACCTGAGTTACGGGTTTACCTGAACCCGACACGGATAGAGGCGAGCTGACCTGCGGCTGAGAGAATTTCCGCTGGGGAATGCCATATCCGAGTGCCTGAGATAGATTGAAGACCAGTGCTTGTCTGGTAGTGTCTGTGAGTGTATCTGTGGAAACCGACGTCACAGAGCTGTGCCTGGCACTTCCATTCATGGATGATGATGATATGCTGCCCGTATCAGAATGGAATGCCATTGGAGGTTGGAAATACTGGTTGGGCATACCCGGGATACCCGCAGTAGGGCTCATCGTTGCAACAGGCTGGGGCGAGGAGATGTAGAAATCGGCCGCACCTTGATCTGCCAGGTCCTTGGGGGAGATGGTGTTGTTCATCATAAGCTCCGGGAAGACTGGTGCCATGGCATCCAGAGAAAAAGTGGCTGGGTTGATGTTGGCGTGGTTCACGAGCGGATTGTGCCACATGGCGGTCGAGGTTGCCTGGCCGGATCCGTCTGCCATCACCTCGCTGAAACCGCTCTGGCTGGCAGTACTGATTGCCGAAGGTGAAGAACCGTCCACAGCCACTTCGTTGGGTCCGGGGAACATGATGGAATTGTCTAGACCGGCGCTCCAAGCGAAATCATCCTCCTCAATGGCAGTGTTGTTGGCGAATGGGTTGCCAAATGCACTGAACGGAGACTGAACTTGACCCAGTCCCGCGTTGAAGTGGTGAAGCTGGTTCGGATTTATCGTAGAGCCTGTGCCAAAGAACTTCTCCAACTCGAATTCGTCAGGACCAAATCCGGGGATGGGGGCAGTCCGCAAGCCGCCACCCATGCCGAGACCAAGGTGAGTGTCAAGCTTCGGTAGGCCGTGGTGCTGCCCATGTGAGCCAACTGCGGTCGACATGCCACGGAAGTCGAATTGATTCGGACCGCCCAACCCTGACAAGCTCGCGTGGTGGGAGTGGCCCGAATGGCCACCCCCGCCGCGGCCCAGCGAAGCATTATGGGATGCGAGGAGGCTGTTGAGCGCGCCGGGATCGATGTGGCTTATGGTGTTCGCTCGCGGTCTCATGGACGCTGCGGCAGTTGGGCCTCCTACGCTGCTTGCGACGGAGTTTTTACGTACCCGGTTCGCGCTGTTGGGAGGCAGCCCGGTGGTGCTTTCCCTGCGACCAGTGCGCGGGCGTGCGGAAATCGCACCCTGCTGGTGCAGTTTTTGCTGGTGTCGAAGCAGCAAGTCTCTCCGTGCGAAGCAGCGCGTGCATGCCGGGCACTCGAACGGCTTCTCTTTTGTGTGCGACCTCTCATGGCGCTTCAGATGCTCTAGACGGGCGAAGGAGCGCTGACATGTACCACAGACGTGCGGCCGTGGCTTGTCGGTCTTTGGCGGAGGGAAGGGGGCATTTTGGGTCGAGGGAGGCTCGGGTTTGGCGGTTTGGGCGGAAGCTATGGGACAACTTGTGTCAGTCGGGCAGTGACAGCAATTGACAGATGTGCTCACCAGTGCCGCTGCTCGCACCACTCGAGCCGCTGCCTGACGGCGTCGACGAGACCATTGTGCTCGCGTCGGCCTCTGCGGACATGCTCAACAATTATGGGCTCGGTGTCACCTCAGACCCGGACAGCACGCCGCAACCACCCAGAGAGGTTCTGGGCGCGAGGAGTGAGTGTCTTGGCGGCGAGACGTTTTCGCAACGACTTCCACGGTGCAGCGCGACGTGGTGCTGCGAGCGTGGGGTGAAGTGAAGTGAAGCTCACGATGGCAGGTGAGCCCGGCTAACAAAGGACAGTCCAAGACAAGGGCTTTGCTGGCAATGCGGCTGCGTCTGGGTCAGCGGTGATGTTGAGCTTCGCATGGAGGACGGAGAATGAATACCTGGGACACGCTGCCGAAACGGTGCCTGTTCGTGGGGTGGTCGCGCGGGTGGGGAGGCAACGGAGGAGCTCGGAGCGCGGGCAGTCCAAGCGTGGTCTTCGGCACGTTTGGGCGCAGTCAATGGGGAGCCAAACGAGCGGCTGCAACGGGACAATGTCGAGTCTCAGTGAGGGTTGGAGATGGACAGCCGTTGCGTGGCGAATGGCTGGTCGGAGGGTTGGGAACTGCTCGAGAGGTGCGAGGGTACCAGGACGGCCGGGCTGGCTGGCAGCAAGCCTGAGGAACTAGCAGGCGGCGTATGAGCTGGGGTTGGAGCTAACGGCTTGTCCTCGCTGCGGCGAGCGTCTACGGGCGTTTCCGTTCGGCTAGGGCCAGAGGTCCGGCGTTGGATGCAGCACTCGTGGAGCGGCGGGGGGGCTTCCTACGCGGTGGTAGCGGAGCAGCAGCACTGAAGCACAGCGTTGGACAGCACCCGTCTGCGTTCCAGCCTTGTCCGATGCAGCTCCGTAACGGCGGTTTGCACGGCCGGGCCGGGGGGGCAAGCCAGAGGACGGCTGCACACAGTTCGGCCTGAGCAATGGCAATTGGCAAGCTCTCGCCCACCTGCGCTGCGATTGGCCGTCGGAGCTGGAGGCGGAAATCTGGGGAACGGCGCGCAGACCACTCCGCGATCTCGCAGCACTGCTTACGCACGCACGACGGGGGCAGGCTGGCTCAGAGCAACAGAAGATGATAAAACGCCCGGGCGGTGCACGAGCTGGAACGGTTCAGCAGAGAGGAAAAGGCAAGCAACATGTGGAGTAGGAGGCCTTTCGTCCCACCGGGGGCGGGCTCGTTGTAAGCAGATCCCCCCGGCCGGTACTCGTAATCCGTCGAACCAGGCCGCTGCTTTGGCTCTGTCGCAGCAGCCCTCGCACCAGCACCAGCACTCGCTCGCAGCGGCGGTCCCCTCCCCCCACAGGCGCGCGACGGCAGCGCGAGCAGGGCTCTGGCGCCGTTGGCCGCCTCCTGCGGCATGCGCATCAGAGGGCGGCGGTGCAGCTCCAGCACCCCATGGCGTACTCTACCACGCAGGCAATACTGCACGCATGTCGCCCGACGTTTCCAGCGTAGATGCCGTTGCAGGGATGCCGCGGCCGTGCGGGCGTGCGTCCTGGCAGCAAAGGGTCTCACGCTTTTCGCCTTCGTGTGGGCCTCTGCACGCCCGCCCGACATGTATTCCGAGCTGCTCCAGGGCCGCAACGGGCAGTGATGGGCGCCGCGAACCTCGTCGCCGATGGCAGCTCGCCAGTTGATCGCGATCAGCGCCGACCCACTCTCACGGTCGACAACCCCGGAAGGCGGCTGGCCGTGGCTGGAGAGGCGAGCTTGAGCTTGACTTGACAACGGAGAGCTTGCGCCGAAACGTCTTGGCGCGAAGCTACAGCGACAGGCCTCGGCCCAGTCGTTCCCATCGCGTCCTGCACCCAACGGTTGCCGGTACGCGCACTCTTCTAGCCACGCCCCAATCGCCCAATCCCTCTCGCCATCGAGCCGTCGTGCCTCATGTGCCCGGCACACCGAGCAGACCTCATCTCGCCGTGCTGGCGGTAGATTGGCCTGGCCACCACTGGCGAGGGCGGGTTAATATGGCCCAGCTCCGTGCCTCGTCCCTGAATCGCCCTCTACCCAACTACGTAGCAGCTGCATCCCGGCCGCTACAGTCGGATATTGATGCGGTGCGGACGCTGCTCTGTCTTCCGAGATCGAGGTTCAGGGGCCCTGGTCGCGGAAGCAAATGGTGGTGCTGTGACAGGCCAGCGCAGTGGGTTCGCTGCATCTGCTCCCTTGTCTCTCCCTAGTCTCTCCCTCTCCCTCTCCCTCTCTCTTTTAAACAAGCGCCAAACGTCCGGGACAGCTAGCCCAGCGGCAGCCCACTTGTTCTTGTCACAGCTAGAGCCGAACTGTCCAGCTCGGTGGGTGCGAAGAGTAGAGCTCAACCCCAAAGCCACGGCTGTTTGTGCCGGCCATCCCACGATATGACCGTGCAGCCGATGCTCGAAATCTGGGGAAGACCACAGGGCAAGCGTGTGATCGAAACAGCAAAGCGGCAGCTCATGGACCATCAGACGGCCCGTCCTCCGTGCGACGCATGACCTGTGCTGTGCGCTAACACACTCTGGGCTCCCGCAGTCTGGGGAAATCGTGCAGCCGGTCCGTGCATCAGGCGCTTCATTGGCCCGCTTACAACCGTCAGACGCCTGGACTGCCTGCCTGTCAAGTCGCTGAGCAAAGGACTCATTCCTCATCAGCCATGTCGAGGTTCCCTGTGCTTGGCTGCGTCAACCTCAGGCTGACCCAGGTCGAGTCTGCTACGAAGCGTGTACATTCGCACAACTCAAACAGCCTCGAGACATGTCCAAGTGTAGGATGACGGCCCATCCGGAAATCGCGCAGGATGAGACTAGCGAAGGGACTCCGCGTACCTATCGCGTTTCCAGTCTCCGGTACGTACCCACAGCTCCGCCGTCGCGCAGCGATAATAGCCCACAAGTGGGTTCAGCCTGCACATGACCATCTGAAGGCTATGTCATCCAGTCGGACACAGCCTTTCGTAGCCACACAGGCCCATCGCTTCCGCTTGCCTCGAGTTGCGTCTGGCGCACCCCTACGTATGACGACAGGAACTCAAGATGGATATCGAATGATGGCGGTATTCAGCCCACCCTCGCTTCACCTCTGCAGCGGCGGTATCGCTCGGCAGAGGACATTGCGAACTTTACGAAGGGTGTTTGCATACCCATGCGTTATCATTGGAAAAGCATCAGCAATTTATTGAATCGCGCCTTCTAGGCAACCAATCGACGCTGTCGTAGCCAGATATCCGACCATTAAAGGGTAAAAGATTCTTGGGATGGTCCTTGCAGCGGGTATTTTTGAGATCTACACTCGTCTCTTACGCGATCTTGCACATCTTCGGTGCACAGGTATTCAGCATAACAGCTGCAGAGTACTACAGGTGTAACCCACGGGTTCTGCGACACTCCAACAAACCCTTTGATGCGTACCACCCGTCGTACTATCCCCACATCGGCGCACGGGCAGCGGAGCTCGCTACGTCCGACGAGGAGCCGATTCCTTCGATACGACTTCGATTGGACGTAGCTGCCTTCTATTGCCAAAGATCTGCCTTGAGCTTGTTTGCCGAAGCGTGGGCATGCACGACAACAGCAGATCTCTCGCCACACACGACGTCACTATCAAACCACCTGGTCTCCAAGGATGTGTGGGAGCAAAGGCGCGCTTTGCAGGGTCCGGCCACGTCTACGGCGAAGCCCCGATGGGGCTACTGCAGCGCCTACAATGATGCCATTATTGCCTGCAAGGCCAAAGGCAGAGACGCATGCGCGGTATCCGACGTCCATCGGACATAGAGACCTTCCGCGGCCCAGACGAGATCATGAGTTGCACGAACGACTACATGGACGGCACGAAAGCGCAAGCCTCTGCAGACCCGGCCATGCTTTTAGTGTTCTTCTCGAGCGCCAGTGACGCTAGGCTCGACTCAGTATCCCGTCCTCTCACCCCACCAACACCTTGCCCCGCCACAGCCTACTCACAGTGATTGCTCCCACATATGACAGCATCGAACAGCCTATCAGGCCACCATGCACTATAGCTCTACATCCTGCGCGAACGCTACATATTCTATGCGAACAGCAACCGATCCAGCCCGCGCTGATGCGCTTTCGGCAAAAGATTGACGCGAGGTCTAGACGCTCAGCTACGGCAGTTCGGCGCTGCGCGACCGTAGGAGGGGACACAGAACAGCTGGCACCGTTGCTTCGAAACACTAGCTTTCTTAGGTATGCAGTGAGAGCGCCGCGAAGAACCGTCTTATGAGCATTGTGCGCTCATGGACGGCCTTGCGAGCTCAACCCAGGCTCCAGTCTGAGCCCGGGGTACAACCCGGTGCTTAGCACCTCTTCATCTCTGCTTACCGCGGGGGGTTCATAAGGATAACTCACATACGAATGAACCACAAATTGCAATAATGCTGCATCTGTATTGCTGCCTCGGCCGGGGTTGAGCATCGCCAAGGCAGCCATGCCCAATACGGCTAGACTGGAAGCTACATTCGACGACTTCCCATGACCTGCCAGGCTTCGTTTGTGCGAACACGCCCAATCTCCACTGAGCATCCACTTGCGTACGCTACCACTTCAGAGCCTAATATTGGCACTCCTTGCTATGCCATGGGCTGCGAAGCAGCGCCAGCCACCATTCTGCGCGCCATATCGTACAGCATTAACCGTCTAGAAAATGCCGCGTCCAGAATCTTACGGGTGGGTAGTGCTTAGTGTTTCTTCCTTCGCCGTTCTCCGGCAACACCACGGAAGGCGTTCCGCGGCTGCGCAACATCTGCGACCTGCCGATGCATCCTCGGCCCTACATCGGTCCCACTCGGAGACGAAGTTGCCGTACCCGATGACTTCCGTGCGGACAAAGCCCGTAAGTCCACCAATTCTGTCGCTTCCTTCAGTATCCGCGCACCCAATGCTACATCCCCACCCGCGAACGGCAATTATCCGGTCGATCCTCCGCGGTTTGCAAGGTCTGTTGTAAAGCCTCGAGTCGGGTCATCCTGGTTTGTTTGATAGGAGCGGCTTCTTGGCCCTTTCTATTTCCAACATTCCCTTGTTGATCCCCTACTTGTTTCGTGTAGCGGCGGAAGATTGTCTTCTTCCCTCGTGGCTTGAGATCTTCTACCCCGGAATTCCCCCAGACCTACATTCTCATCGCCCAGTATTCGGCATACAGATCAATACCCCGTATACGGCATATTGAAAGCCAAACTTGACCTTTTACACACCGATCAAGGCAACTGTGTGGCGATGGTATCCACCGTTACTCGAATCGGAGACGTCTAACCCGGAAGAGGCAGGGGTTTCAACCTCAACACTGCAACGGACGACATTGTTGGGCATGCAGATGCAGGTAGAGCCGCAAAACTCTGCGACCATCGCAATCTTTTTTTTCGGTTTCGTCTCGTCCACTGTATTGTCCCTATTGTCACCCCTGGGAGGTCCTTATCCGATTGTGCGCGAACCAATTCTGGTGGCGCCCGAGCTTACCTACATCATAACTATTGTATCCGCTTGCTTGCAGATGGAGGCGCTCGTGCTGTAGTTGAACTGCAGAGTTTGTTATAGCCTCCGCTAGGCCGCTAGGAAGCTGGCTCCGCCACGCTACTCGGGCCTGGTGACCTCGAGTATCCACAGCGTTTGAACTTGCGAGCTTGCGGGTCAAATGGCCGCCCCTTCATCCACCGATGAAGCATACCGCACAGCTCCACGCAAGGGTCCAGTTCAGCCACGACGCTACCGGCATTGTTCGTCCCAATGCAGGGTCAGTATCCGACGCCTCGCTTATTCGACAACTTCGCTGTCAAGTCTTGACGCAGGATGACGACGGCCTCCATTTCCTGGCGCCCTGCAGCTGTCCACAAGCCGTGTTTACTTGCCCCTAGTGTGTTGGACTCAACATGTTGGACCCTGAATAAAATATCAAGGGAAGTATGCAGGGTTCGATTTCCGGGGATAAGGCTTTGGCCGTGTCTCCCCGGTGTCGTGCTCAAGGGGTATTGAGCGCCGCTGGGACTTTTATCGCCGGGATGGTTTTTGGCAGTCTGATCCCCTTGGTGCACGCGTCAGGTCGCCCCCTGAGTGCTGTGGTGAAAAGTACAAGTTGCAAGCTTGCGAGGTTACGAGATCGTGACAACCTCCATCAGTGGACGTGAAGACACCGACTGATGGCGTGCAGCTACGACTATCCACATCTGATTCGAGAGTTCCTCTCCGGCACCGAAGCATGTCCAGGTGGACTACTGCCGTCGATGGGGACGGTTACTGCAGTCTCGTACTATATTTTGGGTACTATGTTAACACCCAGTATTTCAACACTACTGGCTTCGATTCAAGAGAGCCTCTAACGATGATTCTCCCAACTTACCTCCTATGACCGTGCACAATTCCTAAACAAAGCGTTGACAGTATCAATGTCAAAGAAGACTTCTACTATATCCGATCGCTTCTCGGCGCTCAGCGTCCTTTCGTTAACATCTTCGGCACAGTTACATTGATAAGAAAGATGCGAAGAACACATTGAAGCCAACTCACCTATTATAAGATGCTTGCATTTAGTATATATGCCTCTACATGATACGTCAATCCCAAGGCCGACACTTCTTCAAATGCTTCCCCCATATCGACCTTGCCATTTCTATGGGTAGGTAGAGCATTTTTCCTCAGGCTTGCTATGGATTGGTGCTTAATTTGGAATTCGACAGTGTGGACATTCGAACTGAGATCGTAGCCTAGCGGTGTACTGCACGGAAAGGTTAGGTGGGGGCTTAGACAGAGGATTGAGAACAAGTGCATGTGTACCGAAAGTTCAGAGCCACAAGCCCAACAGCTATCAATATAGCCATGGCTTTGTGCATCGTCGTTGTCATCATCATCATCATTATCGTTATCAGCATCGTCATCCTCATCGCCGCTTTCACTACTTCCTTCGAATGTGTCTTTCATGGTGGAAGTTTCGATTGTGAGTCCTTGTGATGCGCCTCTCGAAGATGCGGGCCTTGGGCTGGGGAGCAACAACTTCGCCGGAGAAACTGTATTCTCAAGAGAAGTAGGCTCTATCATGCGAACTATTCATACACCTGTTAGCACACGTTTGCTTGCGAAGCAACTCCGTCTGCAACTGCCAAGGAGTCACCTCTCAACCAGTTGTTTAGCTGCGCGGAGTCCTCGCTGAGGTATTGCATGATAGATGCGTGTGTCTGGTACAAGGTACACTCACCGTTGAGTCTTTTGTGTTACGGCGCGGCGGGCTGGTGGGACGTCAAAGTGGACTTTCCTCTTCGTAGGCTTGCTTGCGACTTTGTTTTAAAAATACCGGTGGTGTATGTCGTGCTTGAGGGACGGGAGCTGGAGGATGCTGCTAGGATTGATGGAGGGGGGCATGGTTTGTGGTGGAAGCGGAGGCTTTATGCGTGGTAGATGGTGGGTGGTGACTGGGGTATGTGAGGGTTGGTAGAGTGGTGATTGAGGGATCGAGGGAAGGGGGATATTGATTGTGAAACGTTGGGCGTGTGAGATGTTCTATCGCGAAGAGAATATTGTTGTATGACGCATCTACACGCGCGTGGATGACTCAGTGTTGGAGATGGCGGTGTGGTGAAGATGATAGGTTTGGGCGGTATGCAGACTTTGTTCTAAGATTAGAATACACACTCGACGAAGTCCATCTAGAGAAATCTCGGGACCTTGCGCATCATACTGGTGCACTCGATGTTTGGGGTTTATGAGGCGGTTTACACTGTTGCCTGGGTCGGGGTGAAAGTATTCGAAGCTTCGCGTTAGTGACCTATATTCTCGACAAACAGGAATATGCTTTCCGAAACAGCTCCAATCTCCAAAACTTACCTCAAGTTAGTTTCCTGCTTATATTCAAATAAATAAAGAACGTTTCGATTTCATCTTCGATTCCCCAAGGCAGCTGCTTCTTTACCTTCACTTCGCAAGAGCTGGTCAGATACAAGCTCGGCGATTGTCCACCACCACATAATAGTAGCCATTGTCATCAATGAACTCTCAATTCTAGATTGGAGCCTACAAGCCTACATAAAACGGCCTGCTTGATACTAAACTTAAGCGCAAACACAACACCACCTCACACTCCACCCTATACACCGTCGTCCAAACCTTACAATTCACACACTAACACATACTACCCAGAAACCATGCCGCCAAATACCGATTCCAACCCCGAGTCCAACCAACAGCAACCCTCCTCAGATCCTACTACCACAAGTACAACCACTCCTACGCGTCAATCCACACCCCCTAACTACCGCCCACGCAGCGTAATTTACCAACCTTCTCAGAGCACCCTCGCACTCTTGCACGCCACCACCGCCCCCCGCTCTCGCGCAACAGCATCATCATCCGGTAATCGTACCGAGAGGCCAGGTGAATGCTCCAACCCTCCGGTCTCCTACATCTCGCCTAGAGACGTGAAGAAGTGGATCAAGACGGGAACCTTTGGCAAGGACGACACGGAAGAGACGCCACTTCCTCTTGGAAATCAGGGCCCTAAAGATGATAGAGGGGGGAAAGAGAGGGATGCAGATGGACAGCAGGAAGGAGGGGAGAGCGCGTCGTGATCTTTGAATTGGGGGAGGGTATTTGATGGATCCTGTGTTGAGGGATATCAGGATGAGGTTTGGGAAAGTGTGATGATGGATAGGGAATGGCGACGCCAAACGACTGTGATTGAATGTTGGCGAGTCATGCCGGAGGACTTGACTGCGCCAACGGAGACACAACGCCAACCACGTGGTATATAAGTTCGCCGTCAGCAGACCCAACACTCTTAGAAGCTCAGTCTCACCATCTGCAACGCGACACTCCTTATAGCGACTCACAACTGCCCTTTACCCACCCACAGACCTATACTTGACTTCGCAAGGCCCACCGCAAGCCACCATGCAGCCTTCCCCCCACGATCTCAACAAACCCCTCCCGACAGGAACATCAGCGCAGCCACCAACTGTCCGTACGCGTTCCGTGCGAGCAACCCCGCATCAACCGAACGAGCCCTTCCCACATTCGACTCCCTCTCCACACACAACACCCACACAAACCCCCCCGCGAACACAATACTTCCCAGCCCACCCCGCACCACAAAACCACCGCCGCTCCTCACTGCGTTCATTATCTCCACACCCCTTACCACAAAGTCCCCCATCCTCTCCGACACCCTCTCCGCCACCCTCTCCATTACCCTCCCCACTCTTACCATCCCACTCATCCGCCTTCCCCCTAACGCAAACTCAAAGTTCAAACTCCTCAGATGTCTCGGGCGCCCTCCTCTGTGATTTTACGGACGGAAGCGATAGTGGTTCTGTAGCATCGGTATCGACTACATCGTCAGAGAACTCAAATCCTGATATGAAAGCTGGCCGGTGTTGGAATTGTGGAAATTCGCTTGTGAGGACGGGATTGGGCCCGAGTAGAGTGGTCTGTGTGGAGTGTTGGGAGGAGCAGAGAGGGTGAGGAAGAGTTAGAATGGGCGTTGAGCGATGTCAGTTAGTCGATAGGAGATAGGGACATTGATCGAAACACACTGTACAAGCCGAGATTTCTTGTGATACTTCTTGATATTGTGCCGCAAATCATTGCTGCCGTTCCCTGAGCTCTGCAACAGCGAAATAGCCCTTATTTTCAACCACGCCGCGATCTTTGACTACAGCCGTGTATTTGACGACCCACTGCGGTTCTACATCCCCCTTCAGCCTCTCCACATCCTCATCGCCCTCTCCCGCGAGCACACCGACACCCTTGCCCCCCGAACCCAATATTTCCCTTAATGTGCCCCTTGGCAGCACATTCGTACAGTCGTTGTGCGTGAGGAGCTCGATTTGCTTTTGCTTCGCATAGAGGATGAGTGGTTTGGGCACCACACAGCAATCGCGTACGTTGATCTGGTCCACGCTCGGCTTGACCGTTGTGAGGGGCAAAAACTTCTCCAGTCTTGTACATCCGAATTCCGCGATGCCTAGTTTGGAGACGAGGCCTTCTGCGTGTAGCTTCTCTAGTGTGCGCCATGTCGTGATCATGGTGTCGTTATCCTCTGGTGCGCCATCCGTGTCTTGCGACTGGTCGAGCTCGGAATTTGACGTGGGAGGTGAATCATCGAGATCTGAATCCTCATCATCTGCATCGAAGGATATGCCCGGGAAGCTGACGATCAAAAGATCTATCGACGTGGTGCCTAATTCCTTCAACACCAGATCAATAGCTTCCCGTGTCTGCACACATCGTCTATCGGCGGGGATGTTGGGCAGGTAGAACAGCTTGACCGTTATGTCATACGATTCGCGCGGTTCGGAGAGGGGTGAGGGCGTCAGCGTGGGTATCCAGAGCGCGCCTTGCTCTTCTGATGTCCATGTCTTGAAGGCCGGGTTGCAGGCTGAGGTACCGTTTGTGGTGGTCGATAATGGGGTCGGAGAGGATCGGTGGGCGGTGAAGTTTGCGCGGAGGGAGGAGGTGAGTTCCGTGTTGGACTTCTCAAAGGTTGGACGTCGTATCACGGAGGGGCCGCCAGACATGATATTCCTGATGATGTTGTTAGCATGGGCAAGGTAGTGGACATGCGGAGGCCTTACGAGGTGGATAGTATGAGCTTCATGATGTTGACTTGTTCCTTCCAGTACTCGGAACTCCCTGCGCAAAGGTTTTGCTAGTATCTCTTTGTAGTAGAGGCGAGACGATCGTAGAACAGAGTGAGCGTTTGTAAGCGGGTGAGAAGCGGAATAGGTTTCGCGCAAGGGAGTTTGGGGTGCGTGTTAGTAATGCGCAGGAATACAGGAAAAAGTAGGAGGGGATTTGATTTGGAAAATTAAAAGAGAAATAGGTGGTAGAAGATTGCTTTGGCGTCTGTCGTGCGGTGCAAATGTTGGGCGGGGCGCGATGAGGGCGCTTTGACGTCGCGGGGCTGGTCAACTTGTGAACGCCGATCCCCGATTTTGCAGAGGCCACCACACGACTCTCCTCTACCCACCCCACACCATGGCCATCAAGTGAGTCCCGCCGTGCCGTGCACGCAGACAGCGGTACTGACAGCTTAGATACCTCATCCTCCTCTCACGGCAGGGCAAAGTCGTAGGTATTCCGCCCGCTACGCCCAGCCCCCCAATGCTGAACGTCTGCAGCGCCTGGCCAAGTGGTTCACCACCCTCGCCCCAAAGGACAAGGCCAAGATCGTAAAGGATGTCACCCAGCTCGTGCTCGCTCGCCGGACGCGCATGTGCAACTTCCTCGAGTACAAAGGTCGGTGCTATCTAGCCGCACACGGCGCATCTGGCTAACAGACCGGCAGACACCAAAATCGTGTACCGCCGATATGCCTCGCTCTTCTTCATCGCCGGCTGCGAATCTGCCGACAACGAACTGATCAACCTCGAGGTTGTTCACCGCTATGTCGAGCAGATGGACAAGTACTACGGCAACGTCTGCGAGCTCGACATCATCTTCAACTTCCAAAAGGCTTACTTCATCCTCGATGAGCTGTTACTCGCAGGCGAGCTGCAGGAGAGCAGCAAGAAGAACGTGCTACGGTGCATCGGGCAGCAGGACAGTCTGGAGGACATGGAGGTAAGCTGCGATCCCTCAACACTTTCTCGCTCGCTACTCGTAAACCTCGGTATCGCTGACGCATGCTCCTCGTTCAGGCCGAGGATGACGTCGTTACCAAGATTATGTAGCGTACCGTCCGAAAGCACAGTGTCTGTCCAGACTTTGGTGCCCGGTCGATTCCTTGCAATACCGTATCAGGCACTTGCTGACCATACCGTTCTGCTCGGTGTCCAGGACGCACATGATCTTGACCAGCGGCTGAAAGATAGCGGCCTTCTCTGAGTGCATCTCACTACACGAACATATCCGCATGGATTGCATTACATGGCGTTGGGCAGGCTGGAGTTGAAGCCTTGGGCAGGCGATGCGGTATACCATTTAACGCGTCCTCTGAGACGTTTTCTCCATGCTGAACACACCTCTTCAGGACGATACAGTACAGGTCTACGTGGGTCCGAGGGGATTTGAGAACGCACTATCAGCTACTTCGCCTTGATGAGCGAGTGGCGATGGCTGTACTCTATATACATAATCATACACGTCCGACTGGCGGCTCTGCCCGCAACAGTTAGGTCCGATTCAAGCGGTCTTATGGAGCTCGAACGTGATCATTATCATGGTATCGAGACTTGCACCTTTGACTTTGCTTGACAACCTTTACCTACTTGTTAACATCCTCGCCTACAGTACAGGAACATCTCGCGGTATGGTCAGACTAATGCACGACACTCGCATGCGCAGTACACAAAAGGTCCATATGACCCGACATGCAACATCGATACCATGGTTAGAATCAGACGGCCCTTCTGTTCCGGTTCTCTCCTTGTTGCCAATACTCTTACGGCAATGCGCGCTGGAGCGCGCCGACGAAAGCGAATATGACCCCGCATCATCACACACACAGATACCGCTAACCCAGGCGCAACACCAAATGAGCTCTCACGGATTTCCCATTTGGTCCATCGGCGGCTTGTTGTTGGCTCCAGCGTTATGTCCAGGCCGACCTGGCGCGGACCAATCAGGATCGACAGGGGAACACATGACGGCGCTCAGGTGCCAAGTCAAGACAGCTCCGCAATCGCGACACCGAACACTCACCCCACCTCACCTCCACCCACGACCCGCAACTCTCCGCCATATGCCTCGCTCCTGCTAGACTTCAGTCTGGCCGATCAGCAAGTACTCTCTACTCTCCGCAGCCAGCCTAGAGAAGTGCGTACGAGCTGTCCCGGCTTACGCAGGCCACCCCAACCCGAACAAAGGAGACCCCGACAGCCAGCGACTGGCCGCGCAGACCCGAAAACTATCGGCTTGGAAGCGGGAAGTCGACGCGACATCAGAATACGAGTTTCGGTCACCGGCGCAACAAGAGCACCACGATGAAGGTGTGTTTGCGTAGCGATAAGGCCAGAGTGGTGATGTAGCTGACTTTGTAGTACCTCGATCTCTGCGCCCTTCACGAGGTGAACCTCGCCCTCAACTTCGACACGCCCGATTCCGCCATCATCGGAGGCAGTGATGTTTGGACGATCAAAGCCGCGGGCAGCGATAAGAAGCTCTACAAGCGCATCGAGCGCACCCTCGAAGACCGCTATCTCGAACTCCTCGCGGCCATCGAACACCTTCCGAAGAAATCCGCCGCGCAGTTCTCGGATGAGCTGAACATCGCGAGGGAAACGCCTTTCGGGAGCTTCAAGGAGGCTTCGAATCGACATACATTTGCATACCTGATTGCTACGCTGAATGCGACACATATCGACTACGATTTCGCCAACACACTTAACCCTGACGAGTTCCGCCGCGAGTCGCAGCGGTCGTTCATGCACAGGATCGACACAATAATGTACTATCTGCGCCCGCAGGTCTACTCTACCGGTCTACCCCCGGGCGCAGTCACCCCGCTCGGGTCCCCAATCTGGAGCCCGCGGTCCTGGAACCTTCTCGATAGCGAAATGGACCTTGCCAACTGCGAATACTATGCTTGGGAGCCCTCAGACGACCCTTTTGCCGACGATGGCGCGATCTGGAGCCACCACTTCTTCCTGTACAATAAGGAGCGCAAGCGGGTGTGCTACTTTTACCTCCGTGGCATATCGGCTCTCTCTAACTCCCCGAGCGTCCCGACGTCCCTCATCAGCCGATTCAAACAATCCAAGATTGAGTCGAGCGCCAACGCGGGCAGTAGGAAGCGCGCAGAATACTGGCTCGGCAGTCGCGCGAAGAAGAGTCTCGAAGCGTACGGCGATAGCGATGAGCTGGACAACATGGTCATCGATCACCCTGGTGAAGTTGTCGACGCGGCGGAAGACGAGTATCTACCAGCGCGCGAGACGAGCATGGGCGCCGATCATTGGAGTAGCGATGATGATAGCGAGGTAGAGAGTTTGAAGGAGAGGGAGTCGAGTAGAGAGAAGAGCAAGGTTCGAGACTGGAGTGAGAGTGCTGTCGAGAGGATGGATCTTTGAGCCCTGTGCTGGACCTTGTTGCTGACATGACTCTTCTCTGAACTAGGGCCGGTGTTCAGATGAATGGCCACGCCGTTTCTTCCTTTTGTCCGGGCGACGGGTTTGGGCACTTTTACGGCGTTTAGGGGCTTCACGCATGCGTCCGCGTCTCTTTTTGGGTAGTTTTGGCCAATGGCTCGAGCACGACACGACACGGACACAATGATGACAGTCTAGGGCGTTATCGGAGTTGGTTGGTGGGAGCGACTCACTTCTTCGATACGTTCTTGTTGCGTGTTTGTGCTTGAGATACCCTCCCTTTCCTTTTCTTTATGCCCGGTTTCTTATTGTATTCTCGGGTTTGGCGTTCTGCGAGTCGTTTGGGCTGGATGTGGGATGGGCAACGGACGCGATTGCGTCGCGAGTTTGATGTAGGTGGGGCGTAGCAGCGTTCACTCGGTCTCGGGCGTGGGACCTGGTGGATGGACTGTGGTGACGCGGGTTACAGAGCGAATAGTATATCTGTTTATGAGAACTGTTTTTATGGCACTTGAATCGCTTCTTCGTGGTTTGCATGATTGTTCTACTTGCTTTCCTACTCATCAAGGCGCGTGAGCTATGTACATCTTGGTTCATTCAATACTCTCTGCTACTCTTGACTCTTCATCCGAACGAGGCTTCCTTCGAGAGTGAATACCTCCAGTTTGTACCATGAAGTAGAGGGCTGAAGGTTCGATGGAATTCAGTCCCTCCATTGCCATTCAGATAATTCCTATGCATGTACTCCCTTCTCTACACTGGTAAAGCATGGGATGTAGTGCTACTATACTGTATTCCATGCTGTGCTTGGATTTACGTAATAGCTGTTAGGTCTAGGTAGTGCTCAAAGCGTAGCGTGTATAAGGTGCGTATACCCATCCAGTGCGTATGTTTGGTTCGTCTCCGAAAACACCATGGAAAAGGATACAAGGGGCATGGTGGCTGCATGGTAACACATCATTAGTCCATGGGTCTGTTATATAGCTCTGAGCATGTGAAGGTTCGCTCGCATGCAGCTGTGAATTGGTTTCACAACTTTTGGAGCGTATGTGAGTCTGTGTGGTTACACCCTCTACTTGACAAGAGGCTATCGTACGAAGATCTTTCTGCATCATGTAACTAATGTCTCGAAGATCATTACGTAGTGCGCTCCGCGGCATCCTGAACTCGTGCTTGGTTGCTGACAAGGAATCAAAGCCTCCGTTGCACATACCTGCAACCATTCGACGGCGAATATGCAGGGTGAAGGCGCAGCAAGCATGCGTCGAGGGGCTACCATGACGGCCGTTTGAGTCTTACGGCGTTGGAATGTAGTACACGAATTGCAGCATCGGAGCAAAAGTGAGACATGCATCTGGTAGTCCAATATGCCGGGGGCTTGTGGTCAGTACGTGGACATGTTTCCAGCCTCTTGTCTTACTACCGCATAATGCCGTTCAAGGTTTGTCTTTGCAGTTCCCTCCAACCATGAACACGTCATGGTTGTCCTTCTATATTCAGATTCTAGCAAGCTACGCAGCGGGCAAGACCACCCATCCTCATTCCACCGATCGGGTAGCACACAGCCTGCATCTTCCACACCGATCAGGCGAGCCGACACGACTGTGCCACTGTGCCGCGTCGCTGATGTTAATACCGAGAGACAACATGTACATGCAATCCCAGCGCTACGGGCGTGGGGTACATGCCAGTCAGACTCTAGGCTAAGGCGCCATCGAGCGTGTTTCGACATTGGTGTTCCTGTAAGGACAAGCACGCGAATGGGTGAGGTAGAGGCTGTACGATGGTGTTGGCTTGCGCGGCGTGCTGACGGCATGGAGATGGATCTGCGTTTTAGCTGGAAGAAGCGATATCTTAGCGCTTGCGGTGGTGTGGACGCTTTATCCTTGGACCGACTTGCATGCCACTGTGAGATGGTCTGCATGCTTCAGCTGCTTACCAGACGGCACCTGCTGCTCAACGCAGTGCATAGAACCAGCCTCGCCACAGCCCAGTCACAGGATTGATCGACCCTCCACAAGCTCTTTAGATCTTACGCATTGCGTGCCTAAAGCATTGCGCATCACACGCCCTTCCAAATCATACATGGCGCACCTCACTTATCGCGCACGCCAAACATCAAGCGCCGTGCAGCTGCTCAGCGAAAGTTTGGCATTCCTCCGCTTGCTCGTCGCTGCGGGGTGATAGTCCATCGTGCGGCGTGTCCCGATGAGGACATTGGAAGTGAAGTGCGAACTTTGCTTGACGCACGAGCTTCGCTAAGAATCAACTTGAGATTTCTGCTCAGCATGATGATAACGTAAGGTGAAACGGGATGTTCGAGTAGGCGCCAGATACCAGGTAAGGAACCTATCTGCATGATCGGACCTCACCGCATGATCGGAGCAGCTGAGGTCTGTTGTACCGACGGTAAGCTGTGGTGATAAGCTTCTCTCTGGCGGTGATGGTGTGAGGGAAATGTTCTAGTGCTGAGGGGCTTCCGCGCCAAAGCCAGCACCTGCTTTCAGCAGCCAACCACTCGATTTTCACGGCGCTGGACGAACAAAGGATGCTATGGCGGACGCTCCAGACCGACGTTGGAGTGTTAGCAAACGTTATCGAATTCCTGCCTTGGCGCGGGCTCAGACACGATTTTCCTCCCCTTCCAGGCGTTTGGCGGTGCAAGCGTGACCTGTCAACCGCGGATCCAGCAACCCGCCATGGTGGAACGATGACCGCGGGAACTGGTTGGTTGGCTCGAGCAGATGCCAGTCGTCGCTCTTCAGCTGGTGCAGCTGGTGCTGTTCCTGCATCTCGAAACGGCGGAGCCAGGTGTCTGCGTTTCAGGATAGCAAGTATGCCGGGGAGGCCAGATCGATCGCTGGTTCGTCCGGGGAAATGGCGGGCATCGAAGCGGGATGGCGCGGAAGGGGTCGTTTGGAGCCGTGGTGGAAGTGGGTTGGGTCCGGATTCGAGGGTCGCTTTCGTTGCTAAGATGTTGCTGGCTGGCTGATCTGGTTCGAGCGAGCGTGCTGCGAGGACTGTGGGTCGGCGATGGGCGGGTGTTGGCCAATGGGAGGGAAGATGTGCTGGGGGTTGAAGGATGGCGGTTGATGGCGTTGCCCAGAAGGCGCATGCCGAGTCTAGACCTGGCCTGCAAACGCCATTGTCGACGACGCAGAAGCGCTGCGACCATCAGACTCGACAAGACCATAGCGTCGGATGCGGCACCAAAAGCGCTGTGGAGAGACGGCAGTGCCCGCGTAGTGCATTCACGTAGATTGAAGATGCGAGGTTTGGGAAGGTGCACAGCGGCCCGCCTTCCTATCGCTGGATTCCAATACTCCGCTGCATTCGCGAATTAAACGACGGCACCTCCCCATCGTATAACTACTACTCGAGCGAAAGTAACGGATACGTTGCCGCCGCGATCAATTACCGACAAATTACTGTGATCCTTTTCGCAGCGCCTGGCAACGAAGTAAACATGGTGCTAGGGTTGGCAAGGACACGCCGGCCTCCCGCCACGTAAAAGAAAACTGCCAGCTGCCACAGGGTCCCGCCACCTCACGTTGGTCCCAAATTGCCAATTCGCTACGAAATGAGCAATCTCGACGGCGAACGACCAGAGATGGAAATCGAGCAAGGTAACCCGTAAACAAAGCAAATGGGGTGCGTAAGCCAGGTGCGACACGACAGCGGTTGTAAGCGGTAGACCCCAAAGATCGAGCAGAGCGCGCGCCACAGGGCTCGAGCGCTGGGTTAGGCAATGTTTTGGTTGCCTCTGGGCCGGGTTACTCAGCTAAATGACTGGGGCGTACCTTGGGCCGGAAGCGGTGGACAAGCGTCAGGGGACTGCGAGCTGAATGGATGGCTTGGGACACTGTTCACAGTAGTGACAGTTAACGGGTGCTTGATGATGCGGTATTGCGGGTTGAAATTTGGAAGCCAATGGGACGGGGCGGAGCGGTGGATGCATCGGCAGAAGAAAAGCCTCACCTACCTGAAGTGTGGCAGCAGCGTAAGACTTAGGGTCCGCCGATTGGGACTATCGGTGAATTAGGGCAATAAGATAGAGCATGCAGCTAACTCCATTCTGTGGAAGATCCGGTATCATGACTTGCTCAGACCTTATTGTATGCATCCTGCGTTCAGCGTTGTTCAATCCTGCCGGTATAAGGCAACTTGCGGAGAAAAAACAAACACGCCTCGGGAAGCCGTTGGCGCGCCATCTCCACAGGATCGGATAGGGCAAGCCGAAATCGCTAGGCGCTGTGTGACGTTCTCGGTACATTATTTTGGTGAAATCTCTTCAACCTCGGGACGGTCGCTGGTGCTATCCACACCGCTGTGGTGTTCGGGCATTGGAGACATTGATGGAGCGGGAGTCGTAGGGCCTCGGAGATTGGAGCCAGCAAACGAACACGATGGTGGAGCGTCGAACCGCGAATACGGCTGCTTGCGGAAGAGCGCGGCGCCTTTGATGTTTTAGTGTGCCGAGCGCCCTGAAGATCATAGAACAGCAGCGCTCAAAAAAGACTTGGCCTAAGCGGTTGTGACGTCGTGTATCGTGGGTCCGCATGAGCGAGCGTGCAAAGTGGACTCGCTGGAAACCAAGTCCGAACTTCTCCAAACGTCACGACACAATTCGCTAACGTAATGTGCAGGATCTTCGATCGCAATTACGTGCAGCAAAGTTCATCGTGGAGTGGGCCTATGGATCAGCAGATGGTCTTGTGCAGGCATGATGATGCACCGAGGGGTTCCAAAGCAAAGATTGGGCGTGCAGCTCGAGGACAGGCCAGATGCGTTCTTCTCCGGCCAAGTAGTCGTACGAAAAGGCCGATATGCAGTGTTGGTGCACAACGTCCGGTTGACTGAGACAAAGTGGGGGAAAGATTATGCAGCAGACAATTGGGATGCAAGATTGCAGTCTACAGTCCTGTTCGATAGATGTATGGAGGAGTATAGTTTGGATATGTACCTGTTCGCAGTGAGATGTAGAGTGCCGGTAGGTAATCTATGGGTGCATTGCATCTGCACCGGAGCGCTAACTTGCTCCATGTAAGCATGTGTTTGACGCGGGAGCTGTTGGACGGGCAACATCAGCATCACGACTCGGATAAGTGCTCAAAATACCTTTTACCAGCCACTTCTCCGCATTTCGTCTATCGCAACCTGTTTGCGTGTGGCAATGTGGCAATAGCTCGACGGCCACCTCACGCTTGGGGTCAGGATTCCCAAGCCGACGATGGGAGGCGTTCGTCCCCCTGCGTCGGCTAGTTTACATGCCCAAAAGGGCTCCCTCGCTAAGGTATTGGCCGCGAACTGCGGATGGCACAAATTGGAGCTTGGCTAGAGGCCAGAGGCAGCCTAGCGCGGCCGTCGAGCTGCAGGGTGAAACGCCTGGTGCCAATCTCCATGTATCGAGACTCGAGATATGGAGCATTCGGATGCCGTAGTGACGACGGACGGCACACGAAGCGCAACGCAAGAACAGACGGCGTGACTGGCCGGCACGAAGATCGGCATCTGCTCCGTTTCATTCAATCGCCGTGTTTCCCGAGCGTCGACTGGGACCAGCAGAGGCGAGCGGAGACCGGGTTGCGGCATGCGGCCAAGCGATCTGAGATAGAGAGGTGCAGTAGCACTCGCTCCGCACATGGCTGCGAGTGAAGGGAGCGAGTTGCGGAAACGCGGCCTTGACAGGGCCGACCAGTCGACGGGACAGGCGAAATTTGCGACCACCTCGTGATGACGGCGGATCACCGTCAGGTACGACCCGCGGCAGGGACGGCGAAATGAAGCGCAGGAGGCCGGACAGCCATCCCCACACTTCTGGCGGTCTTGCGCCGTGCAGCGGTGCAGCGGGCGTTTCTTTTGCAAGACGTCCGGCGGCGCTCGTTGCGCTGGAGTCCGGACTAGGCAGGCAGGTGGAGAGGAGAGGAGGCTGCACGCGCAGAGTGGCCAATTCACGCATTCAGAACGCTGCAGGGGTATTGCCGGGGTCCCCAGCCGGCGAGCGCCGGCCCGTGCACGCTGCCTTCCTCCCCCCCCGGTCGCTCTTTCCAGTCGAATGAAAGCGTGGGCGCTCTCTGCTCTCTCACCTACCCTACACTCCGCGACCTGCATCACCGTCCCTACTCCTCCTCCTCTTCCGCTCCCCTCTCTCCCCCCACCCTACGCCTACCTGGAACCCCATTGTTGCATTCGACGGCTGCTGACGCACGCTGTCGGTCGACGTGCGGTATCTGTCCGTTCATTTCCCCGTCATTCCTTAATCTTGGGTGTACTGGCTCTCATCCAAGTCGACATCCTGCGCCATCGCCATACGACGGCCGCCCGCCTCGACAACTCCACGTATACTGTACGCGCCCGCCCCAGCGACCACCCGGCTTTTCGACGGCCCTGGCAATCTGCGTGCTGACTTGTGTTGCCTCCAGCAGTAATCCCGTCAGCACCTTGTGCCTCGAGCGCGTCTGTTTCGTCTCGATCCCGCAGTGCCCGCCTTCGTAGCACCTCGCCCACCCTGCCGTCCAACCACCGCGCCGGTGACCAACGGCCTCTGGCGCACACGCCGCACCTCTCGCCTTAGCCCAAGCACATCGTTGGCTGCTGTGGGCGGTACGCTCCTCTAATTTCCTCAAGGCTGTCCATCGCGTCCCTCGGGGCCAACAGCTGCTTCAAACATGGCTCAGATCGCGCTGCCACGACAACAGGTTACCCAGACACCGCAATCTGCGGGCGTTGGTTCACCGCTCTATCAACGTCGCCATCAATCGAATGGCGGTCCTATCGAACTGCTACCGAACCCCGACTTCAGCTTTCCCATGCGAGATCCAGACAGCACACTCGCCTCAACTGCACCGGCGTCCAGTTCCCGCCCAATGTCACTCCAGGCGTATCCAACGGCTCGTCGCGGCTCGTCTCCTGCAATGAGGATGAAGTCTGTCAGCGCACTTCCAGACTTCTCCTTCAACCCGGCGGGAGCAGCACCAGCGGAGACGAGCCCACCGCACTCCCCACACTCTCCACTGGGGAGCCCGACCACTCCCTCGAGGCCAATTGGCGGACACAGACGTGGTGGGAGTGAGTTCATCGGTGGGGACGGTCGTACTGGGGGAACCACGCTGCTGAGCACCAGCCCAACCAAGGGCGATGGTATTCTACCTGCGCCTCCTGTAAATCTCCACCCTGGATTGCCTGCCGGACGACGCGGACACGCTCATCGCCGTTCGGGTGCTGTCTCTTCCCACGACCTTTCCTCGATCATGAACCCTCCCGCACATCCACGAGCCGGCAGCGCTCCAGTAACACCAGCTGAAGGCGCTCCGTTCGTCTTTGGGCACTCCGTGAACAAATCCATGTCACAGCCGTCGTTGCGGGATGCCAATTCTTTAGCTGATGATGCGAATAGCACGCCCCGGCCACCATCCCGGGCACGTGTTGGCTTCTCTGATAAGGTCGAGTACATCCGGCCGCTGTCCACCATCTCATCCGAGACTGAGACTTCCATGTCTACCTTCCGCGGCCATTCGGCAACGAACAGCCTATCCTCAGTCATCAGCGGCACCTCTAGCCCGCAGTCTGCCCGGACTGGTCGCCATTCGCTCAGCACCACTGTGGAGGATGAGTCGCGTCCAAGCACGGCTGGTTGTGTTTTGGATATGCAAAGGGGGATACGTTTCCAAGGGGATGACTTCGACCGCAAAAGACCATCATCTGCTACATCTTCCGCAGGCCTTGCTAGTCCGACCTCACCAACTGTACCCGCTAAGCGCCGTAGCTTCTTCCGCTTGGAGTCCCGACGAAGCGATCCCTCGATGCAAACCCTTTCGAGCTCAGTTTCCGACCCAGCACTATCAACATCAGTAGCCTCGTCACTGCCCTCGCCAATACCTGTAGAGGATGAGCGCCACGAAGGTATTGAAAAGACTAAGCATCGCAAACTTGTCCCCAGGAAAGTAAGGGAAGTCAAGTCCTGGACACAATCGATTGTTACCAAGAAATCGAGGCACAGCAAAAAGGGAAAAGGTCCAGCCCCGACGCCACCAGTCGAGACGAGCGAAGACTCCGAGGATACAGATGGGTCCGACGAGATGGACGTTGATGTAATCTTTGATGCGGACAACACAGTCACTATTGTGTCTCCGGACAAAGCAACAACTCCTGACATCAAACCTTCAACCGACTATTCGTCATGGCAACCACGTGAGCTCAAGCGCGTGGACTCGGACTCGATGACTCCTGTGATCGACTTGGATGCAGCGCTCGGACCTTTTAACACTCCTAACGGAACGAGCCCGCGTGGAAACCAGCGTGGTTTCGCAGCCCATCGGCGAGAGCGAACCATGCACAGTGCGGGTGGACTCGTTCAGAGCCATCGTAGGACGGAGAGCGCACCCGCACTTGTACCGTTCGAATTCAGGAACTCGACTGCCGCAACGCCGACTCCAATGGCAGACGTCTTTGAAGAAGAGGAGCCTGAAGATGAGACGTCGCATTTGGAGGAGAAGACCGACGAGGACGAGGAGCCAAAGATCCAGGTCGTTGAGACGGACGGCAACCAAAGCGGTTCGGCGATCAACTGGGATTTCAACGATGGGCTCGGCATCAAGCGTGGCAAGACGGGCAAGTCAGCTTCGGAGCTTTGCTCCCCACTGACTGCTTCCGACCACCTCCCGAGCATCGATGATTGCGAGCACGCATCCAAGTCCACCCCTGTGGAGGTTGTGGAGGACTTTGAGGAACCCAGAACGTCGTCCTTGACGCATTCTTCTGATTCTACAGTCACTCCTCAGCTCGCTCCTATCGATGTCAAAGATTCAGAAGCAGCGTTCAACTTCTCTCTTCCACTTCCCCAGCAGAACCTGATGACACCGGATACGATCACATCATCTTTCAGCTCGCCAGACTTTCGATCCAGTCAAATATCCTTGGACACTCCACGACTAGGCACGGCAGCTTCATCTCTGACTGACTATCCGGTCATGCCATCGCCACGATTTGGAGAACCAGGCCCAGAACTTCGCGTCTCTGTCGATGACGTACCATCTTTGACATCGTCCAGGTCCACCATGACCAGCGCGATGCAGAACGGCTTCCCATTGCCTAGTCCACAGAGGCCTGGTGATCGATCGGCATCTCTGTGCTCAGCTCCGAGCGACACTGACTCACGCCGTCGCAAACGTTCCAGTATTGCGAGTCTATCAAGGCTCATTAACAATTCCTCTTTCGGAGAACGGAGCAAGCTTTCGATCGAACAACGCCCCATGTCGGAATGCATGGAAGGCCCACACAAGGAATCCAAGAAGAAGCACAAGCGCCTAAGTAAGCTCATGCAATTCTGGAAACCTAAGGACTCATCGCGACCCTCTTGATCAATCACGATCTCACACGCACTTAGTTCATCTACACCCTCGTCTCTCTAATACAGTTAGACCGCAGTTGCCTCTCCGGCGGCTGCATGTTGACGGCATGATATCATGGCTTTACCGAGCACAAACCTCTCTTTTATCTCTCGCATGACACGGAGTTTTACAGCGAGGGCTACGATTCCTTTTAATGGCGCATACTGCGATGCATCTCTCTCATTTCGTTTGGAACGCGATCCGGATCACTCTACCTACACCCACTTTCTTTTTTTCTTCTGAACACACCATATTCTCTTCTACCATACTATTTACTTTCGCTCGTACTGGAAGGATGGGTATCTAGGGAAGGGTCTTTGAAGATGGATCAATGTCTGGAATACTTTGACTGGTGCCGAGGTGTGGGAGGATCTCTCTATCAACGCTTATATACCTCCCTTCTTCTTTCTTCACTCTCATTTTGGGACATTTCTGATCCGAGCGCAAACACATATTCCCCTCTAGCATTGTCAGTATGCTCCCCATCACTTTAGCGCCTAACCGCGCTGTGAGTGCTTCACCGCTTTCTTGAACGACAAAACTTGGTTCTTCGGGGAGGGGGATTAGCCTCCTCCATTTGTGCTTTGTGTTTGGTAGTGTGGAATGGCCACAGTACAAGTTGTGGTGGATTCTTGCACCCAAAATGCAATATTGAGAAAGCTCTCTTCAAACAAAAGGCGTTCCTCTTTGCGTGATGTATGATGAAGCTGAGACACAGGTCTGGCAAATGCGATATACTATGAGCGCAAACGTGCTGATGGCCTGCTTTCGAGGGTTCTCAGATACGCCGCCAAATTAGCAGCCATGTAGCACAAGACCTATGACTTCATGTACTCGGTATCTAGTGGCTAGGGCTTCTGGAACGGGTGGTAGGCTCGATTTGGAGCACTCTCTTACTGGCTCGATGTGACTTTAATGATTATGGGTTATGAAACCAAGTCTGGGGGTAGTGTCAGATCCTCAATTTGATGGTGAAGAGTGGGGCGTTTTGCGTTGCTGTGGTAGGCGATCTAGGTTTCGGGCATTCGTTTTATGTCGACCTCTTTTCACCATGTTTGCAGTAACATTCGAACGTCCTGTGTGGAAAGCACTTAGCCGTCAAAGTGTTCATCGCTGTCAATCCTGTTACGTGAACACTAAAGTACCAGAGGTCAACAAGCCGCAGGCGAGATCTGGTCTTTCCTTTCTTGGATTAGCGTGCGTTCCCCGAGAACTCCACTTGGCATCACCGAACCTCGAGCTCCATTACACGCGACGCGACCATTCTACGTACCACGCACACCCTGATTGCTAAGCATACAATCACCTCACAATGGCGGACGAAGACAAAGAGAAAGCCGAGAAGGTCGCTGCTGCCAAGAAGAAGGTGGGCAACACCGAAACGTCTCTTCAGTATGGGAGAAGTAGCGATGGACTTGCTGACGAGATGAGTATAGTATGAGTTGATGAAGAAGAAAAATGCGAAGAAGGCGAGTGGCACAAAGAAGAAGGAAGACAAGCCCGAAGGTTCCAGCGCCGCTGAGAAATCCGAGGACAAGGCAAACGACAAGAAGGAGGATCTCGCCGCGCCGGAACCTGTTGAAGCTACCAGTGCATCGCCCGGTCCTGTCGATGAGGACGAGCCCTCGGAGCTCCCTAAGTCAACGACCACGCCTTCCTCGCATGGCCGAAAGCCCTCTGTTGCAGTCGAGTCGCGACAGCGCTCTGCGTCATTCTATCGCGCCTCAGGTACGCCGACGTCGCCGACAGGGATCACACCTGGTGCGGGTGTGTCGGGTGACATATACAGAGAGCAGGCGCAGCGGATTGAGGAGCTGGAGAAGGAGAATAAGAGGTTGGCCGGGGAGGTAGACGACGGTCAGAAGAGATGGAAGAGTAATGAAGAAGAGCTTGAAGAGCTGAGGGAGGGGAGGGGAGACATTGCGCTTGCGGCTGAGAAGGGCAAGGAGGCAGAGAAGCTGGTGAGTTCATGCGTATCTCGGCTTTGATCGAGGTGTGGACGATGTGCTAACGGGTAGACCAGAAGTCGGAAGTCGAATCACTCAAGCGACAACTGGCGCAACTTCAGTCACAGACGTCGAAATCTACACGGAAAACATCCACGGCATCCCCAAGTCAGTCCACCTCTATCGATGATCTAAACGCTCAAGTCGCTTCGAAAACCGCAACCATTGAATCGCTCGAGTCGGAAATATCCAGCTTGAATAAGCAACTGGGCGACCAGACGAGCAAGACAAACGAGCTACAAGCCAAGATCAGCGCTATCGAATCTTCGCTCCAAAAGGCAGAACAAGAAGCAAGCTCGACCAAGACCGAGCTTTCCGATCTCAAGACCAACCTCGAGAGAGCTGGGGAGCAGGCTGCAAAGGAGGGCTCTGATCGCGACTCGGCCCATTCCCGCATCGCCCAGCTTGAAGCTGAACTCGGCGCCGCGAACCGCAAAGCATCGGATTCTCTTTCGCGCGCCGAGCTTCTAGAAAAAAAGGTGGAGACTCTCACGCAATTGCACCGCGATAACGACGCACGCAACCAAGCTCGCATACAAGACCACAAGAAAACCGAGCGTGAAGCCGCCGAGCTACGAACACGCGTCACCGGCCTCAGCAACGAGAACGCGCGTCTTCGTGAAGCAGAGCAGCGCCGTCGAAAAGCCGACCTAGGCTCCATCGAAGACAGCAGCGTGCAAGAGCTCGTCGACGAAGAGCGCGACCGCCTCCTCGCCAAAGTCCGCGAACTCGAAGAAGAAGCTTTCGAGCTCCGGCGTGGCGTCTGGCGCGACCGCCGCGCTGCCATGCAACCCGGCATCGAAGACTCTTCTGCCGACGCTGCGGCCTTCGATGACGTCGATCTCTCTGGTACAACGCCGACGTCGCGGCGTCAGACATCGTCACTGCAGGATGTCATTCAATCCGGCATCTCGGCTTTCACGGGCGCTCCGCATCCGCATCGGAGGAGCGATGCTGCGCAGCAGCGCGAGCGGGAGGGCAGTGTTGCGAGTCTTGCAACGTTGGATGATTTTGAGTTTGATGAGGAGGCTTTCAGGAAGGCGCAGGAGGAGGAGGGAAGGAAGAGGATTGAGAGAGTTAGGGAAGTCAAGAGGGGGTTGGGGGCGTACAAGGGGTGGAGGGTGGATTTCGTGGATGTTAGGGTAGGGATGGGCGGGGTTTTTGATATTTGATCGGAGGGAAGGGTGTGGGGATGCGTCGTAACTGTAGGATTAGGCCATAAAGACGTCCACCAAAAACTTATCCAGAAAGATGTCAGTGCCTAGTACGTTGACATGTATGCTCCACTTGGTCAAATTGCGACGCAACTCACGTGCACAAGTATCAAAGAGAAGAGAAGAGAAGCAGTTGAAGGACTAGATTGCTTTCAAGTCTACGCCACTACTTGACTATGCAAAATCCATAACCGGCTAATCAGCCATCACCACGTAAAACCTGAACCTATCTAGACAACTGACCAGCTAGAATCAGAATCAGACTCGCCAGAAGACTCCACACAGTCCTCCGCCTTGCCAGCCCACTCCGCCACCGTGGAGGGTATACTAGTGCTGGCATGTTGCTGCTCAGCATGCATGATGATGCGCGCTAGCTGGATGTCGTCGATGAGCGAGGGTCGATCCGCCCAGGGGGTGCACGAAAGAGTTGGTGAGGTAGAGTAAACTTTAGATGCCAAATCTTCCTTAATTTCAGGGGCGACAGGCTCCTTCCACAGGAACCAGATATTGAAGAGATCCTTAATCGCCGAAGCCAGAGTCGAAACACCCTCTTGTCCTTCTCCGCATGGAACAAAAAAGATGGCGAGCATGCTGGCACCCGAGATGCTCGCCCAAAGTGCCAAAATGGCAGTTTCGTGGGAGAATGACGCATTCAACTGCGACCAATGGACCGTCCAGCCCATTGAAAACAATATAGCACAGGCCTGTACCGTAAGGAGGCCAGCAAGCCGGGTCTCAAGCTTCTCAATCCTCGTCTTCAGCTTATTATCGCGGTAGAAGTCATTGGTGGGTGCGATGCCCGTCGTAGCGGCGATCAAAACCCAGAAGAGCGTGAACTTCATCTCGTTGACGAAAACGAACAAAAGGAAACAATTGGACCATGTGAAAAGCTTGCCCATGTTCTTGTGATACTTTCGCAGGCGGACGATATCGCTCATCATCGCGTCGATGGTCATGGTTGCGGACACTATCGTGGAACGATCCGGTGTAGGCGATGTGTATGCGAGCCGGCACACGGAATCTTCGCGACACTTCAGTACGTAATTTGGGGGTAGCTGAAGGGATTTGGCCTCTTGTGTCGCGATTTCGGCCCGCAGGAGTTCGGCCCGTATGATTTCTTTTCGCATGAGTTCGGCCCGGATGGTTCCTTTTTTCAGGAGTTCGGCCCGCATGCTTTCTTTTCGCATACACTCCGGCTTCTCAATAGATGTCGTACTTCGCGCCCCACTCTTGTGGAGGCTTTCGAGTAGCTTGGAAGATTTGTGGTAGATCTTAGAGATTTGAGACGGGCGTCGGACTCTTGCCTTGAACCACTTTCTGATCGACTTCATGCTCTGCACAGCGCTCTCGATATCAACAGTCTTCACCCATTTATAAAACAATGCCGTATTCTCGGTCACGATATGGATGGATCGGTGCAGGATTGTCCGCGCAGTTGACATCGGGGTTTGTGGGGCAAAGACAAGTCGACCACATGTGTTCTCGGCCCACTCGATGGTGTCGTTAACGACGTCGGTGAACTTCTCATACGGTAGCCCAAGATACTGCTTGTGGCCAGTGTTGATGGCGCGCGCCAGGCATGAATTGTGGGTCTCAAATGGACGGTGAAGCAGCGTGACAGACTGCACCTTTCCAAGGCACTTTTGAACCGTAGACTCGATACCGTGTTCAGTCTTGATGGCCTGGTATTGGCTCTCGGCGGCCTGAACACGAACACCGAGGGCGAGGTAGGCGTGACGAAGTCCGCTAGTAACACCGAGAAGGCTTATCGTGAGCCAAGCTAGAGCGGCCAGAGTCACGAGGAGGGGGTAACGAGACCGGTAAGCCTTGCCCTTGAGGCCCATAGGCATATCAGCACGTTGAGGCTGGAATTGCTGCGTCGCGGCCATCGGCTTCGTCTCGTCGATCGTCAGCGTCAGGGAGCCACGGCGGATCTGTTCGTGCAGTGTGGGTTTGGGAATAGAAGCGCGCTCCATCTTGAGTGACTGGCGGGCTTCATTAGCAAGAGTCTCAACGAAGCGAGGTACCATTGAGTGGAGTACTTGCTTGATAGGTAGATACGCTACGAGTTGTCTTTGTTGCGGGTGCGTACTCTCTGGGCGAGTGTACTAGTACCTATGCTGGAACGTGTCAGAAGGGCCCTGAAAGCGAAGGAGAAAAGGCTGTGAGGCAGGTCTAGGCGTTTATATGGTGCGTGATTCTCGGTGCAGGCAGGCGTGGTCTGTGCGGGCGGTCGCTGAGGAAGCTCTTAACAGTGTAGGACGGTGTAACGTGATGGTGAAAGTGAATGGGTTGGGAGGTTGGGAGACCTTAGTGATCTGTTGAACTCTAGTGGAATGAAGAGATGGTGAGGATACAGCCATTAATGGCTCACTGTGGGGAAGGAGCAACCGTCGAGCTGTCACACCGCGGTGTTGGGACTGGAAATGTCTTGAATCGCCTAGCCAATGCTAATGGAACAAGCGTGTGTATCCGTGTGACCGAACCCGAAAGGAAAAATGAAGAAGTGACAAGAACACAATGACGAGAGCATTGTGTGAGATGGATAGGGTGAATTCTACCTACGATCTCTCCCGAGAGGTGAGCCTGTAGGGTTCTTTTCCGATGTCTTCAATATCAGGTATTGCGCCTTCCACATCCTCCGCCTTGACATCGCTCTCTTCCACAGTAACCGTCTTCTTTATTACCTGCATCTCGCCTTCGGAGCTCTCCAGCTTGGTCACAACCTTTTCATTCTTTACCGTTGAAGTCTTTCCTATAACGGCGGACGGACAGAGCCCTCTGTTTGCCAGCTTACAGTCGCCGCATCGTCTCCCTACGGGCAGGCATATCGTCTGACCATGGCCCACGAGCAGATTGTTGATATCGTGCCATTTATCCTTGGGTAGCCACGACTCTAATGCGGCTCGCGTCTCTTCTGGCTTGGTCGTTTTGTGCCAGCCCCATAGATTGGTTATACGATGTACATGCACATCAACGCCAATGCCCTCGTCTCTGCCCCAGGCTGCGCTCATGCAGAGGTATGCCATCTTCGGTCCCACGCCCGGAAGCGAGGTCAAGCCTTCGATGGTATCGGGTATGTCAGAGTCGAATTTATCACGCAGAATCTCGGCAGCTTGCTTGATGTATTCCGTCTTCCTGTTGTGGAATCCGACCTTGTTGATGAAGGCGTTCAGTGCGGGAGGCTCGAGTGCCAGGACGGATTCAAGATTGAGGCCCTGTAGTGGTCAGCATGCTTAACGCCCTAAGACTGCACGCTCACATACTCCAGGCATATTCTCTTGCATGCCCCTAATGGCGACGCTCGTCACCGTATCTTTTGTTTGGCTAGAGAGCATGAGAGCGACCAACGTCTGGAACCTCTGATCGCGTGGAGTTCTCGTGACATCCGCCAGGCTCTCGCATCCCATTGTGTCTACAGGCGCAACATTCTCATTCCGCATCTGCCTCGTGAGGGCGTATATCTCTTCCCAATTGGGAGGGGGTTCAATCTTGACGTAGCCATCTGCTCCCTTAACCTTCTTGGCCGGAACGCGACGCGCCTTCTTAGGCTTGCTCCCCTTCTCCGGCGAGGCGATGGCTGTGATGGACAGCTCCTTGGTCTCCTCCTTGACAGCAACGGGTACAGCCTGCCCTCTCTTGCGCTTCCTGCTCCCCAGGGCCTCTTCGCCTTCCGAGCCCGAGTCCGGCACCGAACTCAATTCCGACTCCGACCGCGTGTCCCCATGGTGGACAACTGGAGCTGACTCGCGCTTTCCATTTCTTGCGACGCGGCCAGCCTCGTCCGTGTTTAGACTGAAGTCTCGAATGGCTGGACGCGCGCCGGAGCGGGTTTGGCGCAATGGAGGGTGGGCACGAGTCGCGGCGACGAATCTGGACGTGTCGCGAGAGATGCGCGAGGTTCGCATCAGGGCGGCAGGCGGGAGTCGGCGGAACAGGGCAATGGTAGCAGCAGAAGCAAGATTTAAGACAACAAAAGAAAGCTGCAGCTCAGTTCCGACGGACGAGGTTTGAGGGTGCTGACAGAAGCCGTGAAGTGACCAATCGTGGCGAGGCGGAGGTGCCAGGGCACCCCCCTCGGTAACACACTTATGCCGTGTCTTAAGACCACCATCTACCCGAGCTGCAGGAACCATCACAGTCACTCTTGTGCCTCGTGGCCGTCCCTGTGATGATCGCTCACGGTCCAGCCTCAGCTTTACCATTGCCGGGAGTGGTCGACGACATCTGTCACACGTTCTAGGGCAGTGACATGGCTGTGCCCCACCATCCCGCAAGGAAACCATCGTCTCGTCACCGGCCCAGAACATCTCCAGTCTCACAATCCAGCGTCTCACACTCGCCACATCACAGTCGCCAGCATGCCGGAACCGACTGACATATCGTCCTTCGCGACAGCCCAGCTCTCCCTGCTCGATGCCGAACTACAGGCCGAGCTCGCCGAAACAAACGCGCTGCTCTCATCACACACGCCTGCCGCGCTGTCTCGAGCTGGGCTAGCCATCCTGAACCTTAATGTTTCTTCTATACGTACCGGTCTAGGCGGCAAAACAGTCGTCGAGCTCGGGCTCGACTCGGCGGTAGTGGCTAAAGGCGACAAGGCCGACATACCTGAACACGGCATCCGAGTGGGTGACATTGTAGCAGTGCAGGACCAACCCACCGGCAGCGCGAAAAAGACCGAGAAGCGAGAGCTCGAGAAGAAAGGCGTTGAAGGCGTGGTGCTGAAAGTGAGGCGAGAAAATGTCGAGGTAATTCTCGACAAGGAAGATGCCGATGTGCCTAGTGGTGGCAAGCTATGGATGTTAGTTGATTGCTACAAGTGCAAGTTGCACAGACTAACAGACATGGCAGCGTCAAGCTGGCCAACGATGTGACTTACAAGAGGTAACCAGACGCATCGATATGAGATGTCATCGATATAATTAACCCGACTCAGGATGAACCAGACGATGACCAAGCTTCAGAAGCTCCAAGAACAGGATACTACGCCCTTCATGCGAGTCCTGTTCGGTCAAGGCTCTCCTTCGCCCCTCCCATCAGACCTCAACGATCCATCAAATCCGCTTCACAAGCTGGAATGGAATGATCCAAACCTGAACGATAGCCAGAAAGAAGCAATCAGGTTCGCGTTGGCATCGCGCGAAGTTGCTCTGATCCATGGTCCACCTGGCACGGGCAAAACTCACACGCTCATCGAACTAATCCTACAGCTACTGAAGCAGAAGCTTCGATTGCTGGTTTGTGGGCCTTCGAACATTTCGGTCGATAACATTGTCGAGCGACTCGCTTCGCACAAGGTTCCCATGATACGTCTGGGGCATCCTGCGCGCCTTCTCCCATCGGTGTTGAATCACTCATTGGATGTGCTTACCCGAACGTCCGACGCCGCAGCCCTTGTTCAAGACATTCGAAAGGAAATGGACGACAAACAATCATCCATCCGCAAGACTCGCAACGCAAGAGAGCGGAGACAAATCTACAACGACCTGAGAGAGCTACGGAAAGAGTTCAGAGAGCGAGAACGGGGCTGTGTCGACAACTTGATTCGTGGCAGCAGCGTCGTCCTTGCAACTTTGCATGGCGCAGGCGGTTTTCACCTCAAGGGCCAGGCATTCGACGTTGTCATAGTAGATGAGGCGAGTCAGGCCTTGGAGGCGCAGTGTTGGGTGCCTTTGGTTTGGGTCAAAGCCTCGAAGCTCGTACTCGCCGGCGACCACCTCCAACTACCGCCTACTATCAAGTCGCTGAATTCCAAAGAAGCAAAAGCTGCGAAGAAGGATGCTAAGAACAAGGATGATAAGAGGAGCCAGGACGTAAACCCAACCGATAGAGGTGAGGCCAGAGATCATGCGGAACCGTCAGTAAAGCCGGCGGCTTCCAGCATGACGTTGGAAACAACGCTTTTCGACCGGCTGCTGGCACTGCACGGCTCTTCTATCAAACGTATGCTAACAACGCAATATCGCATGCATGAGAAGATCATGCAATTCCCTTCTGCCGAGCTATATGATTCGAAACTTATCGCAGCCGACTTTGTCAAAGAAAGATTGCTCATAGATCTTCCTTCTCCTCATGATGTCAAGGACACGGAAGATACGCGCGAGCCCATTGTCTTCTGGGATACACAAGGTGGCGATTTTCCTGAGAAGACGGAGGACGAGGGCATCGGTAAAGGGAAGAGCGGGAAAGGTATGAATCTCGGAGACAGCAAGTCTAACGAAGCAGAGGCAGCGCTTGTCAGATTGCATGTGGGCAATCTCGTCGATGCCGGCGTCAAATCGGACGACATCGCTGTGATTACTCCATACAATGCTCAGGTAAGATCTTCCATTCATGCATGACGTGCTTGCACTCCCGCTTGAACGCACGGAGACCCCACACCTCCACATATCGATAAGCTCGACTGACCATGAAATCGTTATAGTTAGCACTACTTTCTGGAATGCTTAAAGAAGCATATCCCGGCATTGAACTCGGCTCCGTCGACGGGTTTCAGGGCCGGGAGAAGGAAGCTGTAATCGTGAGTTTGGTGCGCAGCAATGCCGACCACGAAGTTGGATTCCTGGGCGAAAAGCGGAGATTAAACGGTAAGACGAGCATGCGGCCTTCCTTTCCCGTAGAGTGTACACACAACGCAAGGGTGCGAGAAGATGCTGATAATGGTTGCGCAGTGGCCATGACCCGTCCCAAAAGACATTTATGCATTGTAGGAGACTCGGAAACGGTCGGCAAGTACGTATTACGCAAAGTCCCTCCCCTTGTCCGTCTGCGTTGGGGGGCTGTCCCGAGGCAGCGGAACTTCTGTTTTTTGAGCCTCGTAACACGAGACGCGGTCAGCGTGCGCGCGCATATTATGACAGGCTGGTCCCCGCTGTCCAATACCGGCCATGCGCACCTGTAACATGGTGCGGAAAAGGGAAACACCAACACTGACCCCCATTTCTTTTCTATGCGCGCTGTGCTGATGTGTCCTGCAGGGGCAGCAACTTTCTCAAAGCGTGGATGGAATTCCTGGAGGAAAATGCCGACTTGCGATATCCCAACATCACGGATGTCTACGTGGACGAACGAAACGGCGGATGAGGGGTGTTGAGCCGCAACACGCTTTCCAATCAGTTCTCTTCTAGGGGATATTTTGCACCTCGGCGGTGAGGCTCGAGCCCACGATCGGGGTTCCCGGGACTCTGTACACGAATCGATTTATAGTTTTGCGCGGGTATGCGGCGTAGTGACTTTGCAAGGGGACGATGGGGTGAGAGTGGGGGTGGGCGGTGGGCGGTGGGATGGATGTGCTCCTCGACGTGACAAGCCTTCAAATCCAAACCATTAAGACCATACGGTACTGCGACAGCTTCAGCGAAAGTCCCATACGTTACGCCGCGGCGTGTCTACTGACAGCCTCTGTCAGAGAAGGTAGTTGCACCCCGGTGCTACGTCGCCCGCAATCGGGGTTCCCGGAACTTTTGCACACGAATCGTTGTACAGTTGCGCAGATTGCGGCGTGATTAACTTTTGCTAGCTGCAGCATCGCTGGCTGCACGAACGGAGGGCAGGCGGAGGCGAGTGACAGGTCAGGAACGGCTGGATCAACATTGGCAGTTAGACTGACACGCGGTCTAGCTTCATGAGCAGTGCGTTCGCGAGCCTACGGGACGTCAGTTGCCCAATTCGAAAGTTCAAGCCACCTCAATATTTCCTTCGTTTGGCGTTCATCGCTAACGTAACTGTCGCGACTCAAACGCGTCCTGCACGGCATTTCAGTAGCGGCACAAGGGCGCGGGGCTTGCAGCGGCGGTATCGAGGGTGTTTCTGCTTCTATCGATATATTAAATAGGTGCTGAACATGAGCAATGCCGCCGGCTGCTCAGCTGGACTACTGTCGCTGTAGCGGGCGATGATGCTTTGCATTGCAGCGCAGTGCTTCTCAACCACGGCCCGTGCTGGGCCACGTATCGAGGGATGACCGTTGAGCTGCAGAGGAGCGGGTCCATTTTCACGGGCACTGCTCGACGATAGTGAATGTCAGCGTCGGACGACGGTGTGAGGGGAGGCGAAGCGTATGAGCCGATCTTGGGTCGGTGTGATGGATGGAAAGTGCTCATTGGTGTTCCTCGACACTGCAATCACGGTACGATACTACGCTTGTCGAGATCTCATCGTTCGGCGTCCGGTCAGGGTGACACTGGATTGATGCAGAGCTCAGGGACGCTGCGAGGGCCGCTAGATTCCACCAATCCCCCACCTCAGTGCGCTTAGTCGAGGATCACCCGAAACCGACTCTGCACAGGACATGGCGGTCCTCGACCACCACGTCACCCGAGTCTTGCTTCGTCGGCGGTGTCTGTCTGGCCGGCAACGAGCAAGATTTGGACAGCAAGCATTCATCTTCTGGCTGGCTATCAACGCTAAGATGGCCACCAATACCTCGCACCATCGCGCTTAGTCGTGGGCTGGTCTCAAACCGCCATCTCATGCAGCGCCAGGGTTCTGACAGGACCGCACGCCACGCCACGCCATCCCCATTTTACCTCCACCTCGATCCCCTCTCCGCTGCAGAGGGGCTTCGTGGTTGCGGCACGGCGCCTCCGGTTCGGTCAACGTGTCGTCCTGAGGACCGTCGAAAGAGGAAACGCGACCCCCCGGCCGATGTGCGCCATGTTGCCTTTTGCAAGCCACCCTTCCGTCTCCATTCGATATCATGCGGCATGCCACGTTCACGCTTGGCCTCTTCCATGACTGCCCATGTCCGATATCTAGACTCTGAAACGCGAGCACGCGCCCGCCTATCCGCTTTCCTCTCGCTTCGCTTCGACGCTTCCCGCTCGTCGTGCTAGGGCTTGCGCAACAGGGCCCCAAGCCGTGCCCCGCTAACCGTCTCGTGCAGCTGGCCGGGCCTGTCGACCCTTTTCAAACATGCGTGCATCGATCCAACCTCTGGCTCCCACGCGCGCGCAGCAAGCATGTGCTCAAGGGTCGGGGGGACTCTGGCGCCCTTGACGTAAGGATCTGGTAGGCCGACCGAGCTTTGAAATTGATTCTCTCACTGCTTCCCGCGCCCGCACCTTCTTTGACCTCTCGTTACTATTATAAACTCTATTTCTAACCGCCTGCACGCCCGCGACCGAGCAGGCTATTGCTTGCCTTCTTGCTTTGCTTTGTCCTGCTTGGACTTCTTTTTGCTTTACTTTGCGCTCCCGAGGTCATCTCACGAGCTATGCGCTGTGCGTAGTTCCTGGCATTGTGTCTTCGTCCCCTTCATTTTCCTCGCTGCTTCGCCCTTTGTCCTTGACGGCAGCATATCATACGTGTTCTTACCTCCCGCGCCTCTTTCCGGAAATCCTCGTCGTCACTCCTTCTACCGGAATTTGTTCTTAACGCTACGGTATTATTGCGCAATCCACCAACGTGGGGCGCATAGACAGACACCATTCTCGAAGGGTCTTGAAACTTTATGCCGGAACGCCACGGGCTGCTTTAATGTATGGTTACCTTGGTGTAGCTTCTGTACAGTGATGGGAAGGGAATTCGGGTCTTAAACAATCGAGTCGCACCTGTGTGAGGCGTTTGGTGGCCCTCGAATTTCCCGTCAGCGACTTCGCCTTTCACTGCTCAATTCTTTTGAGTCGGATACATAGCTTTCATGCTCACTCAGGAGGACTTTGTTGCCTCGAACATGAGTGGGGAGGGCAGTCTTCATCGTTCGAGCTGGAAGGCCGAGGCGATACGAAGAGGGGATCTCAAGATCAGCGGTCCGATACCAATCACAGAGGATATGCCGCTCAACGAAGAGGAGGAGCAGGAGTATGCCGAGAAGAACAAGTCAGAGACGTCGCCATTACCGCAGGAGCCAGCCGTGGAGGAAGAGCAACCCCAGCCACAAGCTCCAATCCATGCTCCACCACCCGTTCCGGAAGGGCCTCACCAGGAAGTCAACCAGGTCGAGGAACGCCCGCAAACACGAGAGGAGCAGCACGAGCTACGACACCAAAAGTCAGTCTCGCCACCACGAGTAACGAGCGAAACGCATCGGATGACAATTACCGAACCTATATCTTTCAACCCACCAAGTCCGTACCCAAGCCGACCAGAAAGCTCCGCCAAAACGCCGCCGAAGAAGAAGAGGAAGAGCGGCTTACGGAATGTCTTCCGAAAGATGTTTGGGAAGAAGAGTAGGGATGAGGAGCCGGATGAGACGCCGGAACCAGCCCATCGTGGGCATAGTCACCACGCAAGCGTAAGTGCTACGAGTCTCGACTTGCACAATTCAAGCTAACACTGGACAGGACCCGGGCTTGCTCCGCAAAGCATCAGATGTAAAACCGCCCGTCCGCATGCCACGCATCTCCGACATTCCCGTACAAGAGCCCAAGCCCCTCAATCCGCTGGGCCAACACCTCCCCTTCCCGATGAACGTCAACGCCCCACAAGAAACGAGCCCGTCGCACGAGTACCTCACCTTCGAAGCTCCTCCGCCAGATCTCGGCCGCAGGAGAGCAACGCTACCTGGCATTCTGGGAAGTGCGGAAACACAAAGCCTCAACAGTCCAGGCAAGCGATTAGAGACGTGGGAAGAGCGGGTGGACAATGAGTCGATACCTTCACCCGGAATCGGCATCGCGTTGTCTACTCCGTATGCTCCTCATGCGGGACCGGCTACGTCTATACAGTCGAAGCGCAGGTCGCGCAGTGCAGGCGCTTTGCGCGATCTAGCCAAGACCGGACCATCCGTGGAGAGAAGACGCAGCGCGGAGATACGGTACTGGAGACATAGTCATGCATCTGGGAGCGTGTACAGCACAAACGTGTCCAGACCGCGCACAGCACAAACCGTAGAGAGCGTTCGCACGATCGAAGAGGTACCCAAGCCCTCAGACATGACCACCAAATTGCCCGCAGTAGAGCCTCTCCCAGTACAGCAGCACGACCAGGACCTCAGCGAGATCCAGCTCCCCGTGGAAGCCTTCAACTTCGGCAACCTCCGCTCCGACTTCTCGGACGACGAGGAGTCGGAGGAACGCACGGCGTCACACCCGCAGTCTCGCACGGAGAGGAGACTGAGCATCGAAGATCGAGTCAAACACCTCGAGGCGGGAATGCGCACACTAGAGTCCTCCGTTCACCGCCTCTCAGGCCGAAGCAACCGGCAAACCATCATCCTCGAGAACGCTCCAAAGGGCCGCCGCACGTCGCGGAACAGGAGCTCCTCCGGTACCAGCGACCGCCAGGGCTCGCACCACTCCAGTCGCGGCAGTACAGGCACACTGCCCCACCGCCGCGACGACTCCGAAGCACGAGGCCGCACACCGGACTCGCCGCTCCTCGCGCCGCTCTCCGCCGTCAACGAGGTCCCCGCTTCCAACACCAATTCAGACCGCAACACCGTCATCGCTGTCTTGCAGCACCATCGCCTCTCCGCCTCGCAAACAGACCTCGCAAAGCAAGTCCTAGCTCTCACTCAAGCGCTCACATACGAACGCACCTCCCGCAAAACCCTCGAGACGCAAATCGCAACGCTGCAATCCGAAATCGCTGCTCTCCACTCCCTCGTCCATCGAATCCTCAATACGGCGTCGCCGCACTACCCCACGCCGTCACCCGACGCCGTCATTGCATCGAGCGAGGAGCGTATGTCAACGCCAAGGGCGAGCGCGATCAAGGAGCGTGAGAGGTATCCTGAGCTTGTTATGGGGAATAGTCGGGGTGCGGATGGGAGGTTTGAGAGGACGAGTTGGAGTGATGGAGGGAGTGGGACGAGTAGTCGTGACGACGTGACGAGTCCGGAGGCTTGGGCTACGCCGAAGGAGCAGAATGGGAGTGGGTTCTTCGGGGCCAGTCAGAGTCGGGAGAACATGATCTGAGGGTTGGCGAACGGGATGAGAAGATGGGCGTTGACGAACGCCATAAAGATGTGAAAGAATGACGACCTGAGGCGGCTTGAAGCCAGCCTGCTACATGGCCATGCTACGCAACGACGAAGGGCTTGACGCCCGCCCGTCCACTCACTAGCTGAGGGACCCGACAACGAGCTACGAGCATCTGCCTTCTCCCTTTTGTTTCTTTCTTTTTGTTCCGGAGATGCCATGTGCGTCGATTGTAAGATACCCCCGATGGCGTTTGGCAAGACCTGTTTTCTCTGCACTTTATGTTGCTTGCATTCGCTTTATACTTTCCCTATCTGTCTATGTTGAGCATGTTGAGCGAGTCGAGCGTTTTGCTTGCGGTATAAATTTGTCTACTGTCCGTGGTTGATTGTGCCTTGTATGATATGAAAACTTGACTGTAATAGTTGAAGGTGTGCCTTTTATTCCTACGAATCTCTGCCGAGTTGTTCATTCTGAAGTACTAGTTGGACTTCTTGTCGGAGCCAGGCTATGAGATATGGTGGTATTTGCGAAATACTGGTGTCTTGGAGGCGTTGTCATGGGCTGTGAATGGACCATGCTTGTGCGATACGGTGATTGAAGAAGGCACTCACTGACTGGGTAGCTAAGGTCTTGGATAGAATGTTGAGGAGGTTGAAGGGAAGGGCAGGCACTGCTTGTTGACTTTACTGTCCAGTGAGCTCGTTGCACGTGAGACCGCGACCGGGCGCGCCTCCCATTTGCACGCCCGTCGCTTGGTTGCACACAACAAACGTCCGCTCTCACCTCTCCTCGCCTCCCTCCACCCTTCGCTACTTCACTCGTTCAGACCAACGTCGATACCTGCGATGCCGGTCCCCATCAAGCTGGAGCCAATTGGGCCCGAGCCTATGTCTACGTCCAGGTCCACAACAACTGCCGCAAGCGCTCCTACAAGCTGTTTATTTCGGGGTGGAGCAGCAAAGCTCCTGCTGGACAGCCCGTTCCCGTCGAGCGAGATTCGTCCTCCGCCGTTTGCGTCGGCCGGTAGAGCTGCGTCCGCTACTCCCTCGTTCGGTGCTCCTGCGCAGACACCAAGTACGACGCCAATTGGTGGGAGATGGCCATCTTCAAGTGCTCAGCCATCCGAGGCTCGTTCATCTTTGTTCCCTGTCAGCAAGCCACCCGGAGCCTCTTTGTTCCCTGTCGGCAAGCCATCCGGAGCCTCTATGTTCGTACTCCCTGGTGTCAGTGTCTCTCAGGACAAGGCCCAGGAGAAGGAGAAGCATGGCGGCCAGAGCGAACGCTACTCCCACACTCACATACCGAAGTGAGTCTTGGATCATTGTCGTAGCTCGGAATCGACTAATTACCTCGTAGTTTCGGCACCAAAGTCGTCACGGTGCGCGTAGGTCTGCAGCCGGACCATACCGACTTTACTGTGCACGAGAACCTGCTTTCTCGCACGCCCTTCTTCGCGGATGCTCTCAACCGTCGCAACACGTTCACGGCATATATCGCGATAGGTGGTCAGCAGGCATCAACCTTCGGCATCTACATGAACTGGCTGTATACGGGACGTCTTCATAACAAGCGACCCAAGGCCACATCTGTGGGCAGTCATTCTCCTCACCACGATGAGTGGCTGAGCCTCACGGACGCCTGTCTTCTGGGAGAGTATCTAGGTGATGCCGATTTTCGGGACACGGTCATCGACGCGAAGCTAGAATGGTTTCACGTAACACCTTCGAAGGAACGCCGCGCGATTCTCGACACTGCCGCCGAGGTATACCGCAAGGTACAGACGGGGGACCCCCTTCGTCGCTTCATTTCAGACATAGCCGCCTATCACTTTGACGACAAGACCATCCAGGAGATAGTGGCGAAGCATGCGGGTATGCAGTTGCCGGCCCTCTTCGTCGCGGATATCCTTGGGAAGCTTTCATCGCGATTCCATGGCCCCAGTGCACCGAACTTTTCGAATGTACCTCGACCGCCGGTGATCGCAGGCCGAGGTACCTGCAACTACCACTGTCACGGCGACAAAGAGTGCTACAAAAAGAAATGAGTTGACGAAGAGCATCGTATTGAGTTCGGAGAGAGCCAATGTTTAGGAGAGGAAGGGTGAAGTTTACGGAAAGTATACTATGGTTAAAGAGCTGGGAAGCCCGAGGCTGTTCTGAACATGTCCGCCGTTCAGTATATCACGACGATGGTCGATGAGCCGACGGGTGCTAGCTCCATCCCAATAGAGCCATACAAATAGTCCAGAATACGATAAGATGGAATCTATGAGTTTGAGGCTGCATGTCGATGTTTGAAGAGTAGACGAATGTCGTTGTAATTGTACAGAAGGTTAGTGAGATATGGTGTTTCGCCTGCTCTCGATGTTTGGTGTTCTCCGCGCATTCCCGAATAGAAAGTGCGAAACTCGGTCGGGATCCCGATGGCGCCTTAATCACCGAGCTTCGCAACTCCGCAGCAGCCCAGGTGTAGACGTATTCACCATCCGCAGCATGTGTCTGGTTGAAGATGCCTCAATTTAACTATCATCAGGGTTCGCGTGGCGCTAAAACGTGTCTAAGCCGCAACCGCGCCTCGTCACCCCATCAATCTTATTCGCTGGCCCAGACAATGAGAGCTTAACGGGCACATGAACATACCGCGCCGCAACTAAAGCTACATCGAGCTAACGTTTGAGGACAACATAAGTCTATGGGTTGTGGGACTCCTAACATATATTAACCGTGCTCGAACTCCGATTACCGACCGTCAACAACACCGCTCCAGCCGTTACCCATCACCCAACTACCAACGAAGTATCACAACCATGGGCATCTTTTCCAAGTCCAAAAAGAATACCGTACCTGTTCCCGTCATCAACGTTAACCTCAATACCCCGCAAGACCATGTCTTCAAGCCAAACGATACCGTGTCCGGTCACGTCACGCTCTCAACGCCCATCCCGCTGAATCCGCAAGCCATCGAGGCATCGCTCTGGGGCCACTCTTCTGTCTGGACTCGCCATACGTACCACAAATCTGACAAGACTACCGACGATTATTACCATTACCGGGATAATGTGCCGCTCTTCAACATTACGTTCAATGTACTAACGGAGAAACACCTTCAACCCGGGCAGACGTACACATTTCCGTTTCAATTCACTTTTCCAGAGGGAACAAACACAAGTAGGGTTGGCGGATACAAGGACAACAACGACTCGCGTTGGACAGTTCATCCGCACAGGTTGCCGCCGACGTTTCTATGCGGTGATCAAGTCGACTATCCGGATCATGCGATGATAACGTACGGTGTTACGGGCCGTCTGGTCTGCCCTGGTGTCGGCGCGGGCAAGAAGGGCGACGAACCGATTGAAGACATCGCCTCCGTCATCTTCTCGCCGCACAACGCACACATCAACCAACCCTTAACCATAGTCCCACACACAAAGCCCTTTGCGCTCGCTAGCTCCGCACTCGCAGGCCAAGAGGCATCCTCGCTCGGTTTCCGCAAGAAGATCTCAGACCGCTTCTCCTCCAGCACGCCCAAAGTCGACTTCGAGCTCAGTATCGAAATCCCCGACTACCTTACCTCTGGCACCGAGTTTCGTTTCCGCAGCACATTCAACATACTCGGCAAGTCAGACAACGTAGTCGCCGTTCCAGCAATCACCTTCAAAGTTCTCAAACTCGAACTCCTAGACTTCACCTTCCTGCGCGCCCCGCGCGACCTCCAAGCTGATTTTACAACCATGGGCTATCACTACGACAAGTCGCCCCCAAACCAGCCCACAGGTCCGTACATCGAGGGTCACGAGGAGTACCAACTTCGCGAGAATAAGACGGTGTTGAATTCGCTGCCGGAGAGTAGGGTTGTGCAGCTTGAGGAGGTCATGGGGTTTGGGGAAAAGAAGGGGGCGGAGCAGGCCAGGGGGTGTGAGGTGTGGTTTGAGGCGAGGGTGCCGGGGCATATGTCGCCCAGCTTTGCGAGCTTTGCGATTAAGAGGAGTTATAGCGTGAGGGTTAAGATGGGGGTAGAGGTTGCGGGGAAGAAGTTTGAGTATGTGGTTGAGAGTGTGGTGAGGGAGGTGGGCGGAGTGTAGGGGACTTAGAGATTGAGGGATCCGAGGCTTATATGATGGACAGGCGTTCGGGGCTGGTTTGAGATTTTGGGAAGTCCACGATAGGGCGCTCGGCTTGTGGGTGGCCATTCGAGATATGTTAGACTCAAATGATCACTTTCTGTTTCCGCTTTAGAAGTAATGAGTGCGTCCAGCTGTCAACCTCGACCATACAATGCTGATGTTAAAAGTGTGGAATGGGATGTTTAGCGGTCGGATAGATTGATCTTTAAAACTGTTTTCCAGCATGCGGTTTAGCCGCGTAGAGAAACAGTGCTCTCATATGCATAAGCTTTTACTGTGGGATGGTGGGGTTCGGAGCTATGACGAGGCGGGGTAGGTGCAACCGTAAACGCGAAATTTCCAAGACAACGCGTTACCTTTCCGTACACCACAACTCCCCTCTACGAATCGTCAACTTTCCAGCGAACACGTGTCCACTCAGTCCTCCCCCGACGCGCCCGCGCACAATGTCACCCACCGAGATCACACCCACAGCCGAACCCCTCCGCGCGCCCACCCCACCACCCAGCGCACCCTCACATCCCCTCCACACCCTCCCACCACCCTTT